>JGI24739J22299_10000001_pt1 | contig 99744 bp, 95 predicted proteins | sample KBSCornC5_FD_22299 | JGI IMG/M metagenome (IMG submission 22299)
CCGACGACCTTCGGGTTATGAGCCCGACGAGCTACCAGGCTGCTCCACCCCGCGTCCGATTGCGCATAGCGACTTTCACATTGTCTCTTCTGTATGAGCAAAATCACAGAAGAATTGGTTGCGGGGGCCGGATTTGAACCGACGACCTTCGGGTTATGAGCCCGACGAGCTACCAGGCTGCTCCACCCCGCGTCCGTGGATGCGCACTATACTCCGCACGATGATTGTTGCAACCCCTTTTTGCCCTAAAAGGCTAAATTTGCTGTTAATTGATGAAGGATTCCTCCATTTGGTGATTTATTGCGCCGATATCCGTTATGACGAAACAGGATGGATTTCATTCTGATGACGGCTTTGCTATCGTCGCGTGGCGAACAGTTATAAAAAGAGATGAAGATGAAAGGACGTTGGGCGAAGTACGCACTTACTGGCGCATTTTTAGCGCTGCTGGCTGGCTGTAGCGGTAAGCCAACCGATCGGGGGCAGCAATATAAAGACGGCAAACTGGATCAGCCCCTTGCGCTGGTCAATCAACCTAATGCTAAAGGCCGCCCGGTTAACGGCCGGGACTTTGGTGAACAGGTCCGGCAGATTCAGTCTGCCTCCTCTGGCCTGTTTCTCCGTAACAACAGTACTTACAGTGCGGTAGAAAACTGGCTGATAGCCGGCGGCGACACGCGCCAGCTGCGCCAGTTTGGTCTGGACGCGTTTCAGATGGAAGGCACAGACAACTACGGCAACGTGCAGTTCACCGGGTACTACACGCCAGTCGTTGAGGCACGTTACACCCGTCAGGGTGAGTTCCAGTATCCCATTTACCGGATGCCGCCACGTAAGCGCGGACAAAAGCTGCCAAGCCGTGCTTCTATATATAGTGGTGGGTTGGACGATCGCTATGTGATTGCCTGGAGTAATTCACTCATCGATAACTTTATTATGGACGTACAGGGGAGCGGCTACGTTGATTTTGGCGACGGGCGTCCAATGCGCTTTTTTGGTTATGGCGGAAAAAACGGCTGGGGCTATCATAGCATCGGTAAAGAGCTGATCGATCGTGGCGAAGTGAAGCGAGAAGACATGTCCATGCAGGCGATTCGCCAGTGGGCTGAGGAGCATTCTCCGCAGGAAGTGCGTGCGCTGTTAGAAACCAACCCTTCATTTGTGTTTTTCAAACCTGAAGACTATGTGCCGGTGCGCGGTGCCAGCGCTGTACCTTTGGTGGCGAAAGCTTCTGTGGCATCAGACCGCTCACTGATTCCTGCCGGAACGGTGTTGCTGGCAGAAGTGCCGCAGTTAAATGAAAAAGGGAAATTTAACGGTAAATATGAGATGCGAATTATGGTGGCGCTGGATGTTGGCGGTGCCATCAAAGGCCAGCACTTCGACATTTATCAGGGCGTGGGCCCGGATGCCGCTCATCTTGCCGGTTTCTATAACCATTATGGACGCGTATGGGTGCTTAAATCTGCCCCTGGCGCCGGTCAGCCGCTGTTCAGCAATGCGCAGGGCGGCAACAGCGGCACCCTGTTGTTGGGTGCTAACTAATTTTTGATGTGGCGGGCGTTCTGGCCCGCACTCTGTAACAGGTTTGACTATGAAAGTGTTAAACGATGCCTGGCACCAGCGCTTTGGTGGCACGGCACGTCTTTATGGCCAGCAGGCTCTGCAGCGGTTTGCGGATGCGCATTTCTGCGTCATTGGGATTGGTGGCGTAGGTTCCTGGGCTGCAGAGGCATTGGTACGCACCGGTATCGGCAGGATTACCCTGATCGATATGGACGATGTCTGCATCACCAATACCAATCGTCAGATACATGCGATCCATGGCAACGTGGGTAAAGCCAAGACGGAAGTCATGGCGGATCGCCTGCGCGCCATTAATCCTGATTGTGAAGTGGTGTGCATTGATGATTTTATTACGCCGGAAAACACGGCGACCCTGCTGACGGGCGATATCGATTACGTGATTGATGCCATTGATAGCGTGCGGCCCAAAGCCGCGCTAATTGCCTGGTGTCGGCGCAACAAGATCCCGCTGGTCACTACCGGTGGCGCAGGCGGCCAGATCGATCCGACACAAATTCAGGTCACCGATTTAGCCAAAACGATCCAGGATCCGCTTGCGGCCAAACTGCGCGAGCGCCTTAAACAGTTTGGTGTCGTGAAGAACAGCAAAGGCAAGCTGGGCATTGACTGCGTATTTTCTACTGAGGCGCTGGTTTATCCGCAGGCGGATGGCACGGTTTGCGCCTCACGCAGTACGGCAGAAGGGCCGAAAAGAATGGACTGCGAATCCGGGTTTGGCGCGGCAACGATGGTGACGGCCACCTTCGGCTTTGTTGCGGTATCCCATGCCCTGAAGAAGTTTCTGGCGCGCGCGGCGCGCCAGGCTTAACCCTGATACCGTAGGGCACTCTGCCGCACGGCGTCAGCCAGCGCTTTCAGGCCACTGCTGCGTGATGCGCTAAGCTGAGCGCGTAGGCCCAGCGCCTCAAACAGATCGAGCGGATCGGACGCCAGCAACTGAGCTGGCGTCTTGCCTTCAACGGCGGTCAGCAACACGGCCAGCAGACCGCGCACGATACGACCTTCGCTGTCTCCATAGAAGTGCAGGGTACCCTTCTCTCCCAGTTGACTGCCGAACCAGACGCGGTTTTCGCAGCCGCTCAGTTCGATATCCGCTGTTTTTAACGCGTCAGGCAACCCGGGTAACTGCCGTCCCAGTAAAATCAGCTGCCGGTAGCGATCTTCCCACTGATGAAAGCGGGAGAAGGTAGCCTGTAAATCAGCCGTGGTGATTTCAGCGCCGAACGGGTGAGGCGCTAACAGCGGTGCGTTCATTATTAAAACTCCGATAACAGATCGATGGCGCTGCGCATGGCGCGCAGCAGGGCATCGACATCCTGAAGATTATTATAAGGTGCAAACGAAACGCGCAGCGTGCCGTCAACGCCCAATGCCGCCATCAATGGCTGAGCGCAATGCTGACCCGCCCGCAGGGCGATACCGTGCTCGGCCAGAAGCGTCACGATGTCGCTGTGATGAATGCCCTGAATATCGAAGGCCAGCAGGCTGGCACTGCCACAGCGGAAGCTACGAAAGCCGGGCAGTTCAGCCAGTTGCTCCTCGGCCAGGCTGGCAAGCTGCTGGCTCCACATCTCGGCTTTGCGCATATCCAACTGCTGCAGCCAGCCGAGCGCGGCGCTTAACCCGGTAACGCCAGCAACGTTGGGTGTGCCCGCCTCGAAACGCCAGGGAACGGGCTGCGGCGTAAAGCCGGTAAAATCGACCTGTGTCAGCATCTTTCCGCCGCCCTGTAAGGGGACCATCTCTTCCAGCTGTTCCGCTTTTCCGTACAGCACGCCAATGCCCATTGGCCCGTAGAGCTTGTGGCCGGAAAAAGCATAAAAATCAATATCCAGCGCCTGCACATCCGGTGGGCAATGCACCACGCCCTGAGCGCCATCCACCATGACTTTTGCGCCTGCTGCGTGGGCCAGCGCAATGGCCTGCGCTAGATCGGGACAGCCGCCGGTCACGTTAGACATCTGCCCGACCGCCAGCAGCCGGGTCCGGTTGTTAATCAGCGCAGGCAGCAGTGAGATATCCGGCAGGCGATCGGCACCAATCGGCCATTTCACCACCCGCGCGCCACTGGCCTGCGCAACCATCAGCCAGGGCACCAGATTCGCATGATGTTCTGCCTCACTGACAATTATCTCATCGCCAGGCTGTAAACGCGGCGCTAACCAGCCATGCGCCACCAGGTTTATCGCATCAGTGGTGCCGCGCGTCCATACGATCTGGCGATCGCTGGCGGCATTCAGCCAGTGTGCCACCATGCTACGCGCCTGTTCGTACTGCTCCGTTAACTGGCGGGCAGCAGCAAACTGGCTCCGGTGAACGGTGCCAGCGCTCAGGCTGTAGAATTGCTGCGTCGCGTCTATCACCGTCTGCGGTTTCAGCATGGTGGCGGCACTGTCAAGATAGACACCGGCATCGTTTAGCGCAGGAAACTGCTGACGAAATGAAGAAGGGTTGAAGGCGCTCATACGTGGCTCACAGGTTGTTAATTTTCAGGTCCAGGCTGAAAGATGGCTGTCTGTCTGGCAAAGCTGGAAAAGCGGGTTATGCTGAGTATTGCAAGGTATAAACTTAACCCGCATGGCGAGACGACCTACTTACAGTCGATCGCACTTGACCGTTTCTTTGGTCAGCGTAACGCGGGGGGTTTGGTGCAATCAATCTGCAAGGAGATAGAAGATGAAAAAACTCGCCGCAATGCTGGCCATTTGTACAATGGCCTTTACCCTGGCTGCCTGTTCAAGCAACTACGTGATGCACACCAATGATGGACGCACTATCGTCGCTGAAGGCAAACCAAAGGTCGATACTGACACCGGTATGATCAGCTATAAAGATGCGAATGGCAATGAGCAGCAGATTAACCGTTCAGATGTGAAAGAAATGGTTGAAATGAAGTAATCAGCCCATAAAAAAAGCACCGCAATTTGCGGTGCTACTCAATATCACAATGGACAGACAGGGTAAATCTACAGGAATTAAAAAAGCTTGATCTGTAAAGGTCAGATCAAAATTGCAAACACAACATCACGACCACAAGCCAAAAGCTTTCAGAAAATCTGCGAACTCACTCACAAATCTAAAAACTTTTCGTTCCGGCTCAGGAAGTAGCGCAACTATAGGTATTTGCTGGAGCTTCATCAACGGACAATTTATAATGTCTCGGATTATAAATTCTAATACGTAAAGCCTTTGTATTAGTTCGCGTATTTTTTGCCAGGCTGGCTATGGATAACCATGTCAAAACGTCTTCCTCCCCTTAATGCACTGCGGGTTTTCGATGCCGCAGCACGCCATTTAAGCTTTACCAAAGCGGCTGAAGAGCTGTTTGTCACCCAGGCTGCCGTCAGCCATCAGATTAAATCACTGGAAGATTTTCTGGGATTAAAGCTGTTCAGGCGGAGGAATCGTTCGCTTTTGCTCACGGAAGAGGGGCAAAGCTACTATCTGGACATTAAAGAAATCTTCTCTGCCCTGAATGAAGCCACGCGCAAGCTGCAGGCACGCAGTGCCAAAGGCGCGCTCACGGTCAGTTTACTGCCGAGTTTTGCCATTCAATGGCTCGTGCCGCGCCTCTCCAGCTTTAATCTGGCTTATCCGGGAATCGATGTCCGTATCCAGGCCGTTGACCGCGATGAGGAGAAACTGGCCGACGATGTGGACGTGGCGATTTTCTATGGTCGGGGCAACTGGCCTGGCTTACGGGTGGAAAAACTCTACGCAGAATACCTGCTGCCGGTCTGTTCTCCGGCGTTGATGACCGGGGAAAATCCGCTTAAAACCCCTATGGATCTTGCTCGCTTTACTCTACTGCATGATGCGTCGCGTCGTGACTGGCAATCCTATATTCGCCAGCTCGGCGTTCAGCATATCAACGTTCAACAGGGCCCCATCTTCAGTCACAGCGCCATGGTGTTGCAGGCGGCGATTCATGGTCAGGGCGTGGCATTGGCCAATAACGTTATGGCGCAGAGCGAAATCGAAGCGGGGCGGTTGATTTGTCCGTTTAATGACGTTTTAGTGAGCAAAAATGCTTTTTATCTGGTTTGTCATGACAGCCAGGCAGAACTGGGTAAAATAGCCGCCTTTCGACAGTGGATCCTCGCTAAAGCGGCAACCGAACAAGAAAAATTCCGCTTTCGTTATGATCAGTAACTTTTTGATTTTTTTGCAGGGACCTGCAAACGCACCTTGAGGATAGATTGATGTCCAGACGTGCCATGTTTATTTTTGCGGCCATCAGCGGCTTTTTCCTGGTGGCATTTGGTGCTTTTGGTGCTCACGTGTTGAACAAAACGCTGGGAGCCACTGAAATGGCCTGGATTCACACCGGGCTGGAATATCAGGCTTACCATACGCTGGCTGTACTGGGGCTGGGTGCGGCAATGCTGTATCGCTGTAACATCTGGTTTTACTGGAGCAGTGCGTCTATGGCGCTGGGAACCGTATTATTTAGCGGCAGCCTCTATTCACTGGCGCTGTCGCATTTAACGTTTTTTGTATTTATCACGCCAGTCGGAGGCCTGTTCTTCCTCGTCGGCTGGCTATTGATGTTGATTGGCGCACTGCGTCTTAAAACCAAGGCAGAACGCCATGAATAAAGTTTTACTGTATTGCCGCTCCGGCTTTGAAAAAGAGTGTGCGGCAGAGATTAGTGCGAAAGCCGCAGAGCGTAACGTCTACGGCTTTCCACGGGTAAAAGAAGATGCCGGTTATGTGCTGTTTGAATGCTATCAGCAGCCCGATGCGGAAAGGCTGATTCGGGAACTGCCATTTGAAACCCTGATTTTCGCCCGCCAAATGCTGGTTGTCGGCGAGCTGCTGCGTGACTTGCCCCAGGACGATCGTATTTCGCCGATCGTTGGCATGTTGAGCGGTGTGGTCGAGAAAGGCGGCGAGCTGCGTGTTGAGGTGCCTGACACCAATGAAGCAAAAGAGCTCACCAAATTCTGCCGCAAGTTTACCGTTCCCCTGCGTGCCAGCCTGCGTGAGAGCAAAATTCTGCTTAATTACGAGAGCCCAAAACGCCCGGTCGTGCACGTGTTCTTTATTGCTCCCGGTACCTGTTACGTGGGCTATTCGCTGCCAGAAAACAATTCCCCCTTTTATATGGGCATTCCGCGTCTTAAGTTTCCCTCTGATGCGCCAAGCCGTTCAACGCTTAAGCTGGAAGAGGCTTTCCACGTTTTTGTGCCCGCCGACGAGTGGGATGAGCGGTTAGCCAGCGGCATGTATGCGGTGGATCTGGGCGCCTGCCCTGGCGGCTGGACGTATCAGCTGGTACAGCGCAGTATGATGGTCTACGCCGTGGATAACGGCCCCATGGCACCGAGTCTGATGGATACCGGACAGGTCTTTCACGAACGCGAAGACGGTTTCCGCTTCCGCCCACCGCGCACCAATATCAGCTGGCTGGTCTGCGACATGGTGGAAAAACCGGCTCGCGTGGCCAATCTGATGGCGGACTGGCTGGTGAATGGCTGGTGTCGTGAGGCCATTTTCAACCTGAAGCTGCCCATGAAGAAGCGGTATGAAGAAGTCACGCAGAATCTGGCCATGATCGAGCAGCGCCTCACGGAAAATGGCATTAATGCGCAAATTCGCGCACGCCAGCTCTACCACGATCGTGAAGAAGTAACGGTGCATATTCGTCGTATCTGGGCCGCGGTCGGTGGCCGTCGCGACGAGCGCTAATCGAACCGATCGGGCGCGATGGCGCCCGATCGGTTGACGATGCTAGTCACCGCTGTAACGCAGTAAATTCAGATTTCCTTCCAGCACCAAATCCTGTTTCAGCCGGGCGACGTCGCGGCTTATAAACGCCATCTCTTGCCCTGTCTGCAGTTTATTGCGCCATTTGGTGGGGACCTGATCCAACTGTTGGTAAAGCGATTCCAGTGAGCCAAACTGCTGCAGCAGTTCCCGGGCGCTTTTGGGGCCGATGCCCGCTATACCCGGGATTTTACTGCTGCTGATGCCGCATAATCCCCAGTAGTCGGGCAGCACAGTGGGCGCAACGCCAAACTCCGTTTCAATAAACGGCAAATCCAGCCAGCGCTTCTGAAAATAATCGCGGATGCGAATGTCCGGCGCCAGTAGCTGACAGTAGCCTTTGTCGGTGGAAACGATAGTGGCCTGATGGCCCGCCCGCGCCATTTTTACCGCCAGCGTGGCCGCCAGATCGTCGGCTTCATCCTGTTCGGCAATCCAGCAGCTCACGCCCGCGGCCCGAAACGCCGCCTGCAAAGCGGGCATTTCAGCCTGCAAATCTTCCGGCATGGGCGGGCGACCGCTTTTATAGTCGGGCAGCAGCTGATGCCGCCATCCCTGATGGCGCGCTTCCCCGTCAAACACGGCCACAACGTGAGAAGGACGCGTGTGGCCGAGAAGCTGGCGCAATGCCGCCACGCAGCCGTCCACACAGGGAGAGCCTTGTACAGCGTGAAGGCGGCGAATGAGATTGAGTGCATCAACAATAAGTAAGTGATGTGACATAAGGTACGGGCAGCCCGGCGGCTGCCTCCTGATTTACTTAATGATTTCGTAGCACGGGATATAGGCAGTACCTGGCAGTTTCATACGCTGCTGCGCCACAAAGCCCTGTAGCAGTTCATCCATGCGGTGCATGATGTCGGCATCACCGTGCAGTTTATAAGGGCCTTTTTCCCGGATCTCACGGATGCCCATCTCTTTAACGTTACCTGCCACAATGCCCGAGAACGCCCGGCGCAGGTCGGCTGCCAGTTTTTCCGGCGGCTGGTTAGTGTAGAGATTGAGATTGGCCATATTTTCATGCGTTGGCATAAAGGGCACCTGCAAATCCTGCGCGATGCGGATAGACCAGTTAAAGCTGTAGGCATCACCCGTTTCGCGGCGGTGTTCTTTCACCTGCGGCATCGCTTTTCTCATCAGGCGGGCCACCTCGGCGGCATCATCAATAATGATCTGATAATGCTTACGTGCCTGCTCCCCGAGCGTGCTGACAATAAAGTCATCCAGCACACGGAAATAGTCGGCGCTTTCTTTCGGCCCGGTCAGAATGAGCGGCAGAACCTGATGCTCATTTTGCGGATTCATCAGAATGCCCAGCAGGTAAAGAAACTCCTCTGCCGTCCCCACTCCGCCAGGGAAAATAATGATGCCATGTGCAATGCGTACAAAGGCTTCCAGACGTTTTTCGATGTCCGGCATGATGATCAGTTCGTTCACCAGCGGGTTAGGCGGTTCAGCCGCGATAATCGACGGCTCGGTTAAACCGATAAAGCGGCTGTCGCGGTAGCGTTGCTGTGCATGGCCTACCGCCGCCCCCTTCATGGGTGCTTCCATCACGCCCGGGCCACAGCCGGTACAAATATTCAGTTCACGCAGGCCCAACTGCGTACCGACGTTACGACAGTACTGGTATTCCACCGCGTTAATCGAGTGGCCGCCCCAACAGACAACGGTATTGGGATATTCGCCCACGTGTAATGCCCGGGCATTACGCAGAATAGAAAACACGGTGTTGGTAATCATGACCGAGTCGTTGTCTTCTGCGCAGGGTAACCGGCCGGAACTGGCTAACTGGCCGTTAACAAACAGGATATCGCGCAGCACGGCAAACAGGTTAGCCTGCAGTGAACGAATAATATGGCCGTCAACAAAGGCCTCTTCGGGGGGATTGATCAGTTCAAGCTTGATGCCGCGCTCGCGGCGCAGCACGTTAATATCGAAGTTCTCAAAGCGGGACAGAAGCTCGTGGCTGCTGTCAGTCTGGCTGCCAGAATTGAGCACGGCGAGCGAGCAGTTACGGAAAAGTTGATATAAATCGCTGCTGGCTGTGCGCTTCAGCATATCTACTTCCAGTTGGGAGAGCAGATCCATAGAGCCAAGAGGGCTGACATGTGTAATCAAATGAACTCCTTTGCACCCGCTGGGGTGATGGCTGACACTGCAAATGCAGTGACGAAAATCCCTGGTTGGCAATCCACTGTATGCCGCCTTGCCCAGAGTAGCCTTGTCGGCAGGGCTGACTCAAGTGGAACGCTATAGTTGACCGGCAGCCTGAGAAATACCTCGCAAACTACTGACGAACCAGACGAGAATGACCCGGCGTAAAGGGCACATTACTGCGCCATGGATTAATATCCAGTCCGCCCCGACGCGTATAACGCGCGTAAACGGTGAGCTGTTCGGGCTGACAAAAACGCATCAGGTCATTGAAGATACGCTCAACGCACTGTTCATGAAACTCATTATGTTGACGAAATGAAATGATGTAGCGCAGCAGCGCTTCGCGATCGAGCCGTGGGCCCTTATAGCGAATCATCACCGAGCCCCAGTCAGGCTGATTCGTGATCAGACAGTTGGACTTCAGCAGGTGACTGACCAGCGTTTCTTCCACCTGTTCCTGACCGGCTGCGTTAATCAGATAATCGGCATTGAAGGCATAATCTTCAATTTCGATATCCTGCTCATCTATGCAGTAGCCTGCAAAGTGTCCCACAGGTTGACCTTCAATTTCATTTAACCGAAACAGCGCGACGCGCACCTCGCCTTCGGCACAGACACGCAGATCCTGCTCCAGCGTCTGGCGCACCTCGCCCCAGTCTGCGAACCGTGTCTGGTTAAAGCTGTTAAGATAGAGTTTGAAACTCTTGGACTCGATAAGATTACGACTATGGGCGTCCAGCACCACTTCGCCAACCGCCACCTGCGGAACGCCTTTGCTGTTGAGCCAGGAGAGTTCATATAGCGTCCAGATATCGCCTCCGGTAAAAGGCAGGTTATCAGGATAAAGGCCGAGTGGTTCGCGGTTCATGCTGCGCGGAACGGCCTGTAATAAGCTGTTGTCGTAGCGATCGTGATAAGCTGTGGGCTTGCCAAGCGTCAGGTTGCTGAGCGCCGGATCCGGCTGATAAGAAGACATAACGGTTACCACTGAGGTCATCAAAGTGAGTAAGTGTAACCTATCAGAAGTGAGAATTTGAATGATGCAGCAAACGGCTGAAGCGTTAACTGATTTTACCACCCGATACTGTCTGCACTGGCAGCAGAATAATGGCCATGCACCGGCCAGTAGCGATCTTTATGGCGTTCCTTCACCCTGCCTGATTGAAAATCGTGGCGAGCGGGCGCTGTGGCAACCGCAGCCCTTTAGCCTGCCGCCGTCTCTGGATGCCGTTGCGCGCGCGCTGGATATCCAGCTACAGCCGCAGATTACCGCATTTTATACCCACCAGTTCGCGGGAGACATGCGCGCCACTCACGACCAAATCAGGCTAACGCTTCTGCAGGTCTGGAGCGAAGAGGATTTTGTCCGACTGCAGGAAAATCTGATTGGTCATTTAGTGATGCAGCGCCGGCTGAAGCAGGCGCCGACGCTGTTTATCGCGACAACAGATTCCGAAGAAAACATTATCTCGCTGTGTAACCTGAGCGGACATGTCATTCTGGAAACCCCAGGGCGCAAACAGCGCCAGACGCTGGCACCTGATATCCCATCATTTCTTAATGATTTACAACCGCTTAGTGACTAGTTGCAGATATCCGCTATCGGCGGTGTGAGAGATCTCTTACAAGCTCTGTGAGAGATCGCTCTATCCTTCACGCAGTGATCATTTCGGAAAGATGTAAAAATATTGTAAATCATTAACTTATTAGCTGCGCTGATGAGCGCTTTTCATAAGATATCGTTATAAGGCGTTTTACCACCTTGTGCTCTGAGTAATTTCTGACGAGAATATCACTCGCGGACAGGATGTCCTGGACAACAGGAGCCGTCAGGATGACGGTAGCCAGGAGGCCGGAGCGTAACGGAGTTTACGTCACAAGGAAGGCTTCAGGATGAAGCAGGACACTCTGGATTGAGTTAAAGGACACCTCCAGGACGGAGAATGAGAGCCCCTCAGAAGAGGTGGCGGGCCTGGATGCTAAGGATTTGTCAGGATGATGCGCGAATGGAATTCGCACGGGAAAAGTTGTCACGGATGAGCAGGGAGCACTAACGTAGCGGGAAAGCTGCAAACGAACCGGGAGCACTGTTTAATACAGTGCTCCCTTTTTTTATGCCTGCGGGTTATGCTTGCCGCCCATTTTTATCCGGTCAGAGGTGAAGCATGACGCTGGAACACTTAATTTTGCAACGACTCGAACAGGTCGAAGCGATAATGCGCGAGCACGATCTCTGGCAGTCTGTTGCGCCAGACGATCACGCGTTCACCAGCCAGCAACCTTTCTTCCTTGATACGCTTCAGCCGCTGGAATGGTTACAGTGGGTGCTGATACCGCGCGTTCAGGCCATCATTGGTGCCGGGCAGCCGTTGCCGAAGAACGTCGCGATCGCCCCCTATTTTGAAGTGGCGTTAACGCCCGGGCAGCCCGGTCGTGCCCTGCTGGTGTTGACGTTAAAGCAGCTGGATGCCCTTCTGGAGGATGAGTCTGCCTGATGTTAGAGATCATTTATCAGGATGCGTGGCTGGTGGCGGTGAACAAACCCGCCGGTTGGCTGGTCCACCGTAGCTGGCTTGATCGCCATGAAACGCAGTTTGTCATGCAGACGGTACGCGACCAGATAGGCCAGCATGTTTTCACGGCGCACCGGCTTGATCGCCCCACATCGGGCGTTCTGCTAATGGGCCTGTCCAGTGAGGTGGGCCGCCTGCTTTCCCAGCAGTTTGAGCATCATCAGATGGAGAAGACCTATCATGCCGTGGTGCGCGGCTGGCTGGAAGGCCGCGATCGGCTGGATTATCCGCTTGTCGAAGAGCTGGATAAAATTGCCGACAAATTTGTCAGCGACCCCCGCGCGCCTCAGCCTGCGGTGACCGATTACGCCTCACTGGCAACCGTAGAAATGCCGGTGGCAGTGAGTCGTTATCCCACTGCACGTTACAGCCTGATTGAGCTCAAACCCAAAACCGGACGCAAGCATCAGCTGCGTCGGCATATGTCTCATCTTCGCCATCCCATTATCGGCGATTCGGCCCATGGCGATTTGCGTCAGAATCGGGGGGCGGCTGCACACTTTGGCGCAAATCGTTTAATGTTGCATGCCAGCAGCTTGTCGCTCAGCCACCCGGTGACGGGAGAACCCCTGGTTATTCGCGCCGGACTTGATCTTGTCTGGCAACGGGTAATGGATCAGTTTGGCTGGCAGGCCTGTATGCCGGATGTGCCACGGGTTGAGTTTATAGCTGGCTCAGGTCAGGATAGCGGGACGGAATAAAGGGGAAAAGAAATGGCGAAAATTGGTATTTTTGTAGGCACCGTTTATGGCAATGCATTACTGGTTGCAGAAGAAGCAGAACCGGCATTGCAGCAGCAGGGCCATGACGTAAGGATTTTTGAAGATCCTACGTTAGCCGAATGGCAAAACTATGCGAATGATGTCGCCTTAGTGATTACATCAACCACCGGTCAGGGCGATTTTCCGGATACTATTTCTGGCCTGTTCCATGACGTGCAGGACAAGCTGGGCCACCAGCCAGGGCTGCGCTACGGCGTTATTGCCTTGGGCGACAGCAGCTACGAGAATTTCTGCGGTGCGGGTAAGCGCTTTGATGCCCTGTTACAAGAGCATCAGGCTAAACGGGTGGGTGAGGTTCTGCTGGTTGATGCCACGGAACATCCAGAACCTGAATCCGTCACCACGCCGTGGGTTGAGCAGTGGGGCAAGCAGCTCTGATAAGATCAAGGCTGCTACGCTGTTCCGCTGCCGTTCGGATTACACCGGCGGCAGCGGTGTTACGATAACAGGATTCTGCGTACAGCGCGTTCCGTCATTGCCCTGCGCGCTCCCGTTTCTCAGGTTATCGGCGCGGGATTAAATACGGCCAGCTGATTACGAATTCCCCAGCGATCTGACCAGGTTTGCTTTCTGCCACTGGCAATGTCCAGTATCAATTCAAACAACCGCCAGCCAACCTGCTCAATGGTTTCCTCGCCTGTTGCAATCGTGCCAGCATTGATGTCCATCAGGTCATGCCAGCGCTCGGCCAGCGCGTTACGGGTAGCCATTTTTATTACCGGGATTGCCGCCAGGCCATACGGGGTTCCTCTGCCGGTGGTAAAAACCTGCAGGGTGATACCTGAGGCGAGCTGCTGCGTGCCGCACACAAAATCGCTGGCGGGCGTCGCGGCAAAAATCAGTCCACGTCGTGTCGGACGCTGTCCGGGCGACAGAACCTCCACAATCGGGCTTCGGCCTGATTTGGCAATGGAACCCAGGGCTTTTTCCACCACGTTTGCCAGCCCACCTTTCTTGTTGCCCGGTGAGGGATTGGCGCTGCGATCGGTTTTGCCTTGATCAAGGTAGCGGTCATACCATGCCATCTCTTCAATCAGCCGCTGACCCACTTCCTGATTGATCACGCGCGGTGTCAGTAAGTGAATGGCATCGCGCACCTCGGTGACCTCAGAGAACATAACGGTCGCGCCGCTGCGCACCAGCAGGTCGGAAGCAAAGCCCACCGCGGGATTCGCCGTCACGCCAGAAAAAGCATCACTGCCGCCGCACTGCATGCCCACGACCAGTTCCGAGGCAGGGCAGGTTTCACGCTGGCGCTGGTTAAGCCGTTTCAGATGGCGCTCTGCGACCTGGAGGATCTCATCCACCATGGCGCCAAAGCCCACCAGCTTCTCATCCTGCAAACGCACAATATCCTCCTCATCCAGCGAGATGGGCTGCACGTCGGGCGTACCGGTCAACAAGCGCTCAGGTTGTAATTTTTCACAACCCAGACTGACTACCATGATCTCCCCGCCAAAATTCGCGTTAAGGGCCAGGTTGTGGACGGAACGGATAGGAATAACCGCCGCAGGCGCGTTGATTGCCACGCCGCAGCCGTAGAGATGATTTAGCGCAACCACGCCGTCCACATTGGGATAACGGGGCAGCAAATCACGCTCTATCATTTGCACCACATAATCCACCACGCCCGCCACGCAGTGAACGCTGGTGGTAATGCCCAACAGGTTACGGGTGCCCACGCTGCCGTCAGCGTTGCGATAGCCCTCGAAGGTATAACCTTCAAGCGGCGGTAAGTCAGGCGGCACGTTATTCGCCAGGGGCAAACTCTGCAAATCCGGTGCGTCCGGAAGCGCAATGAGTGATTCATCGATCCAACTGCCTTGGGCAATATCACGAACGGCAAGGCCAATAATTTCACCATAGCGCAATACAGGCTGACCCTGAGGAATGGCGGCCAACGCCACCTTATGCCCCTGCGGTACATGTTCGGTTAGTGTTAATCCATCTTTAAACGTGGTGCCCGCAGTCAGCCCCTGGCTGTTTACCACAATCGCAACGTTATCGTTTTCGTGAACTTTAATGTAAAGCGGTTGCTCTTTTGAAATGGGGTTCATCGCTCACCTTCCAGTGCGTAGCGCCTTGCTGGTACGGCGCATTCATTATGAGACGTCAGGTGTCACAGGTTCGGTATTTGCCACCGTCAGTATAAGAAGGTGTTACTGCCTGCACATTGTGCAATTGACCTATATTCGGCTGAGAGATGACGCGGTTTTATTATCTTTTTACTAAATCAAGTGAAGATTCTCACAAAGCCGCTTATCAACGCCTGTTTGGGCGTGCTTATTGTGACTTTTTACAAATAACGTGAAACGTCCCGCAGCAGTTTATGCATTAGCCCAAAAAATCATCGTTCATTCACCTTATTCCAGGGTGATGTTCCAATGCCTCACCCAAACCCGCTTCCTATACTGATTTCCGTTTTCCCGATCAGGTTATTCGTCACGACGCATTATCGGTTTGCCATTAAAAAAAATCGCCGTGTTTAACCTACATCTCTCTGATACCCAACGCGATGTGTATGCAGTCAGAGCGAATGTAGCTTTCGCTATATTTCAGGAGTGCATCATGAGTAGTTATCACCAGACAACGGAGGCGGTACAAAAACGGACGAACGCGCGTTACTGGATAGTGGTCATGCTATTTATTGTGACCTCATTCAACTACGGTGACCGCGCCACGTTGTCTATCGCGGGTTCGGCCATGGCAAAAGAAATTGGCCTCGATCCCGTGGGGATGGGGTTTATCTTCTCTGCTTTTTCATGGGCCTATGTCATTGGGCAAATCCCCGGTGGCTGGCTGTTGGATCGCTTTGGTTCTAAGCGCGTCTATTTCTGGAGTATCTTTTTTTGGTCGTTGTTTACCCTGCTGCAGGGGTTCGTGGACGTGTTCAGCGGCTACACCATCGTCATGGCGCTGTTTATGCTGCGCTTTATGGTCGGGCTGGCGGAAGCCCCTTCATTCCCGGGTAACAGCCGTATTGTGGCAGCCTGGTTTCCGGCTCAGGAGCGCGGCACTGCCGTGGCGATTTTCAACTCCGCACAATACTTCGCGACGGTAATTTTCGCGCCCATCATGGGCTGGTTGACCTCCGCGGTGGGCTGGGCGCACGTGTTCTGGTTTATGGGAGGGCTGGGCATTATTTTGAGCTTTATCTGGCTCAAAGTGATTTACGATCCCTGCGATCATCCCGGCGTGAACAAAGCGGAGCTGGACTACATGGCGGAGGGCGGCGCGCTGATCAATATGGATCAGAAAAGCGAGAAGCAAAAAGTCAGCTTCAGTGATAAGTGGTTCCAGATCAAGCAACTGCTGCAGTCGCGCATGATGATCGGTGTCTACATTGGCCAGTACTGCATCAACGCCCTGACCTACTTCTTTATCACCTGGTTTCCGGTTTATCTGGTGCAGGCAAGGGGCATGTCGATCCTTAAAGCGGGCTTTGTCGCCTCGGTGCCTGCGCTGTGCGGCTTTATCGGTGGCGTGCTCGGCGGGGTGATCTCTGACTGGCTGATGCGCAAAACCGGCTCACTCAATATCGCCCGTAAAACCCCGATTGTGCTCGGCATGTTGCTCTCGACGTCCATGGTGGTCTGTAACTATGTCGAGACGGACTGGGTCGTGGTGCTGTTCATGGCAACNGCCTTCTTTGGTAAAGGGATTGGNGCGCTGGGATGGGCAGTGATGGCGGACACCGCACCGAAAGAGATTAGCGGCCTGAGCGGCGGTCTGTTCAATATGTTCGGTAATGCATCCGGCATTATTACCCCTATCGCGATCGGCTACATCATTGCCTCTACCGGTTCTTATAACGGCGCGCTGGTTTATGTCGGTATCCACGCGTTCGTTGCCGTACTCAGCTACCTGGTGCTGGTGGATAACATCAAACGCATTGAGCTGAAAACACGCTAAGGAGCCTGCATGAATACGCAATCGACGCCCGTTATTACGACTATGCAGGTGGTCCCTGTGGCTGGCTACGACAGTATGCTGCTCAACATTGGCGGGGCACACAATGCCCGCTTCACGCGCAATATCGTGATCCTGACCGACAGTGCAGGACACACCGGACTGGGTGAAGCACCGGGGGGAGAAACCCTCTATCAGACCTTAATCGAGGCCGCGCCGCAGGTGATCGGTCAGCAGGTCGCCCGTATGAACCGGCTGGTGCAGAAGATTCATCAGGGGAATCAGTCCGCCGATTTCGAGACTTTTGGCAAAGGGGCCTGGACCTTTGAGCTGCGCGTCAACGCGGTCGCGGCACTGGAAGCCGCACTGCTGGACCTTCTGGGACAATGCCTGGGCGTGCCGGTCGCCGAACTGCTTGGACCGGGTAAGCAGCGCGATGAGGTGACGGTTTTAGGCTACCTGTTCTACTTAGGCGATCGCCGTAAAACCGATTTGCCTTATCTGACGGGTGAGAAGGCGCAGCATGACTGGTATCACCTGCGCCATCAGGAAGCGCTGAATAGCGAGTCGGTTGTCCGGCTGGCCGAGGCGGCGCAGGATAAATACGGTTTCAAAGATTTCAAACTCAAGGGCGGAGTGCTGCCGGGCGAACAGGAGATCGCCACCGCGCAGGCGCTGAAAAAGCGCTTCCCCGAGGCGCGCATCACCGTCGATCCTAACGGCGCGTGGTGGCTGGACGAGGCGATCGGATTCTGTAAGGGCATGCAGGATGTCCTGACCTATGCAGAAGATCCCTGTGGCGCCGAGCAGGGTTATTCAGGGCGCGAGGTGATGGCCGAGTTTCGTCGTGCGACCGGATTACCGGTCGCCACCAACATGATCGCCACCAACTGGCGTGAAATGAACCATGCGCTGATGCTCAATGCTGTCGATATCCCACTGGCCGATCCACACTTCTGGACGATGAGCGGCGCCGTTCGGGTCGCGCAACTGTGCGATGAATGGGGCTTAACCTGGGGCTGCCACTCGAATAACCACTTTGATATTTCTCTCGCGATGTTCACCCACGTCGGTGCCGCCGCGCCCGGTAATCCCACCGCCATAGATACGCACTGGATCTGGCAGGAGGGCGATCAACGCCTGACAAAAGAGCCGCTGCAGATCCGTCAGGGCAAAATCACGGTGCCAGATGCGCCTGGCCTGGGCATTGAACTGGATTGGGAACGACTCCGCCTGGCAAACGAACACTACAAATCACTGCCGGCGGGCGGACGTAATGACGCCACAGCCATGCAGTACTTGCTACCAGGCTGGACATTTGACCGTAAACGGCCGGCCTTTGGCCGGGCCTCTGCTTAAGGGATAACAGATGAATACCACACCAAAAATTACCGCCATGCAGGTCATCCCGGTTGCCGGCTATGACAGCATGTTACTGAACCTGAGCGGCGCACATTCGCCTTTTTTCACCCGCAATATCGTGATCATTGAAGACAACGCAGGCCATACCGGCGTAGGTGAAATCCCTGGTGGCGAAAAGATTCGTCAAACCCTGGAAGAGGCTGCCGCGCTGGTGGTGGGCAAAACGATTGGCGAATATAAAAACATCCTGAGCCGGGTTCGCGCCACTTTTGCCGATCGCGATGCCGCTGGGCGAGGTAATCAGACCTTTGATCTTCGCACCACCATTCACGTGGTCACCGGCATCGAAGCCTCACTGCTGGATCTGCTGGGGCAGCATCTGGGCGTCAATGTCGCCTCGCTATTGGGCGACGGACAGCAGCGCGACAAAGTCGAAATGCTGGGTTATCTGTTCTACGTTGGCGATCGCAACAAGACCTCGCTGGCCTACCAGCATCAGGACAACGATACCTGCGACTGGTATCGTCTGCGCCATCAGGAAGCGCTCACGCCGGATGCCGTGGTGCGGCTGGCCGAAGCGGCCTATGAAAAATACGGGTTCAACGATTTTAAACTTAAAGGCGGCGTGCTGAGCGGCAGTGATGAGGCAGAAGCGATTACTGCACTCGCGAAGCGCTTCCCCCAGGCGCGCGTCACTATCGATCCCAACGGTGCCTGGTCGCTTGACGAAGCCATTACGCTAGGTAAGCAGCTTAAAAACGTCCTCGCCTATGCAGAAGATCCCTGTGGCGCAGAGCAGGGCTATTCGGGGCGTGAAGTGATGGCCGAGTTCCGGCGCGCTACCGGTCTGCCGACGGCGACGAATATGATCGCCACTGACTGGCGTCAAATGGGCCACACGTTGTCATTACAGTCGGTGGATATCCCACTGGCCGATCCGCACTTCTGGACGATGCAGGGTTCCGTGCGCGTGGCGCAAATGTGCCACGCGTTTGGCCTGACGTGGGGTTCGCACTCCAACAACCATTTCGATATTTCACTGGCGATGTTCACCCATGTTGCCGCTGCCGCGCCGGGCAAGATCACCGCTATTGATACCCACTGGATCTGGCAGGAAGGCAATCAACGACTGACGAAAACGCCTTTCCAGATTGAAGGCGGCATGGTCGCAGTGCCGCAGGCACCGGGCCTGGGNATTGAACTGGATATGGACCAGGTCATGCAGGCTAACGCGCTGTATCAAAAGCATGGCCTTGGCGCACGTGATGATGCNCAGGCCATGCAGTTCCTGATCCCACAGTGGACGTTTGATAACAAGCGTCCGTGCCTGGTGCGTTAACTTTTTTGGGCTTCCTTCAGGAAGCCCGTTCCACAGGAGTCAAATCATGAGTAATACAGCCTGGCCAAATGAATTCCGTCGCCGCCTGCTGGCAGGTGAAACCCTGATCGGCAGTTGGTGCGCCCTGGCAAGTCCTGTTTCGACCGAGGTGTTAGGGCTGGCCGGATTTGACTGGTTAGTTCTGGATGGCGAGCACGCACCGAACGATATCACCACGTTTGTTCCCCAGCTAATGGCGCTGAAGGGCAGCCGCAGCGCGCCGGTGGTGCGTCCACCCTGTAATGAACCGGTCATCATTAAGCGCCTGCTGGATATTGGTTTTAATAACATCCTTGTTCCCTTCGTCGAGAACGAAGACGAAGCCAGACGTGCAGTTGCCTCCACGCGCTATCCGCCTGCCGGAATTCGCGGCGTGTCGGTTTCCCATCGCAGCAACATGTACGGCACGGTGCCGAATTATAACGCCACCATCAACGACAACATTTCGGTGCTGGTCCAAATAGAAACCCAGCAGGCTGTCGACAACATTGACGCCATCGCCGCCGTTGACGGCGTGGACGGCATTTTTGTCGGGCCGGGCGATCTCTCTGCCGCACTCGGCTATCTCGGGCAGCCGGCCCATCCGGAGGTGTTAACGGTCATCAAACACATCTTTGAGCGGGCAAAAGCCGCCAACAAGCCCAGCGGCATTCTGGCACCGGTGGAAGCCGATGCCCGTCGCTATCTCGAATGGGGGGCAACCTTTGTTGCCGTTGGCAGCGATCTCGGTGTTTTCCGCAGTGCCACGCAGGCGTTGTGCGACAAATTTAAAAAGTAATCATCCAGGAGAAACGACATGAAAATTGGCTTTATTGGCCTGGGCATCATGGGCAAACCAATGAGTAAAAACCTGCTGAAAGCCGGTTATTCACTGGTGGTACGCGATCACAATGCAGAAAGCGAAGCTGAGCTGGTGAAGCTGGGCGCGACTACGGCGGCGAATGCCAAAGAACTGGCGCAACAGTGCGATGTGGTGATCACCATGGTGCCAAATTCCCCACAGGTGAAAGAGGTTTGCCTGGGCGAAAACGGCATTATCGATGGCGCGAAACCGGGCCTGGTTGTGATCGATATGAGCTCCATTGCGCCGCTGGCGAGCCGTGAAGTCCACGATGCGCTGGCAGCAAAGCAGATTCACATGCTGGATGCGCCGGTGAGCGGCGGCGAGCCCAAAGCGATTGAGGGGACGTTATCCGTGATGGTGGGCGGTGATAAAGCCGTGTTTGACCAGTGCTACGACATCATGAAAGCCATGGCGGGATCGGTGGTTCATACCGGCGATATCGGCGCAGGTAACGTGACGAAGCTGGCAAATCAGGTCATTGTAGCGCTGAATATTGCCGCCATGTCTGAAGCCTTGTCGCTGGCGACCAAAGCGGGCGTCAGTCCGGAACTGGTGTATCAGGCGATTCGTGGCGGTCTGGCGGGCAGCACCGTGCTGGATGCCAAAGCGCCCATGGTGATGGACCGCAACTTTAAGCCGGGTTTCCGCATTGATTTACATATCAAGGATCTGGCTAACGCGCTGGATACCTCGCACAGCCTTGGTGCGCACCTGCCGCTGACGGCGGCCGTGATGGAAATGATGCAGGCGTTGCGTAATGACGGACAGGGGAGTGCCGACCACAGCGCGCTGGCCTGCTATTATGAAAAATTAGCAAAGGTTGAGATCTCTCGCTAATGCCTTGCCCGGCTTCTGTGGAGGCCGGGCCGATTTCACGCTCTGATCGTTAATTAATACCGCCTGGATTGCCTATGAAAATCGTAATCGCACCGGATTCATATAAAGAAAGTCTTTCTGCTCTGGAAGTGGCATCGGCAATCGAAGCGGGGTTCCGTGAGGTTTTTCCCGATGCCCATTATGTGAAAATACCGGTTGCTGATGGTGGTGAAGGCACGGTGGAAGCCATGGTGGCTGCGACCCAGGGAAAGCGGGTCAGGTTAAAGGTCACCGGTCCGCTGGGTGAACCTGTCGAGGCGTTTTACGGCCTGTCGGGTAATGAAGATACCGCCTATATCGAGATGGCGGCGGCCAGCGGCCTGGAGCTGGTACCGGCAGCGCAGCGGGATCCCCTGATCACCACCTCGTTTGGGACTGGGGAGCTAATTAAAAACGCGCTGGATAAAGGCGTCCGACACATCATTATCGGTATCGGTGGCAGCGCCACTAATGACGGTGGTGCTGGCATGATGCAGGCGCTGGGCGCTCGCTTGCTGGATAAACAGGGCGAGCAAATTGGTCGGGGAGGTGGCGCATTGCCTGACCTGGCAAGCATTGACGTTACCGGACTGGACCCGCGCATTCGGCAGTGCCGCGTTGAAGTGGCCTGCGATGTAACCAATACGCTGACGGGCGATCACGGTGCCTCTGCGGTGTTTGGCCCCCAGAAAGGCGCGACGCCAGAACGGGTTGAGCAACTGGATCGAGCCCTGACACATTACGCTGCGCTTATTCAGCGCGATTTGGGTATTGATGTGCTGCAGATCAGCGGTGGCGGCGCTGCTGGTGGCATGGGGGCTGCGCTGCACGCGTTTTGTCAGGCGGAATTACGCCGTGGGATTGAGATTGTGACGGAAGCGCTGGGCCTGGAGGAGCAGGTAAAAGATGCCGATCTGGTCATTACCGGCGAGGGGCGAATCGACAGCCAGAGCATCAAGGGCAAGGTGCCGATTGGTGTGGCAAAGGTCGCTAAGCGTTTTAATATTCCCGTGATAGGCATTGCCGGTAGCCTGACTGACGATGTCGGTGTGGTGCATCAGCATGGCCTGGATGCCGTATTTAGCGTGCTTTACCGTATTTGCTCGCTGGATGAGGCGCTAAAAGGGGCAGAAAACAATGTCCGTCTCACCGCGCGCAATGTGGCTGCCACAATGAAAATCGCCGGGTTCCACTAAGCGTATTCACGGCCCTTCACCTGACAGGGCCGTTTGTTCTTTCGCAGTATGCCCGGCTAAGGCATGGAGAGGATGCGCCGTGCCTGTCTGGCAACGTTCTCCATTTCATCCTGAAGCTCCAGCAGTTCCGGCTCCAGCGCTTCGATATCGCTTGCCTGATGAAGCTCTTTCTCAAGCTTACGGCACAGTTGTTTCATCCGCGGAACGCCGCTGTAGCTGGCGCTGCCGTGAAGTTTATGAATGATCTCACGCAGGGAGGTCGCGTCGTTGTCGGCGATAAACTGCGCCATTTTACCGTGCACTTCCGGCAGGAATGCCAACAGCATTCGGAGTAAATCCCGCGCCAGATCCGGCTTATTCGCTGCCTGGCGTAATGCCAGCTTCCAGTCCAGCGTGGGTAATATTGGGGGGATCTCGGGCGCCGTGGTGCTCGGGCTGGGCATATAGCGGGCCAGGACCTGAGCGAGCTTGTTTTCATCAATAGGCTTGGCCAGGTAGTCGTTCATGCCGGCCCGGATAAGATGTTCGCGTTCACCGTCAATAGCGTGGGCGGTAACGGCGACTATCGGGGTGGTTGCGTGGTTGGGCAGCGTGCGGATGATCTCGCTGGCCCGAATGCCATCAATATCGGGCATTTGTATATCCATTAAGATCACGTCCAGCACTTGCCTGTGGGCCACACGGATGGCCTGCTCCGCATTATTGCACAGTACGATGTGTTGAACCTGCTCTTCCAGCAGCGCCCCAATCAGCTTGAGGTTAGCGGGATTGTCGTCCACGGCCATCACGGTCAGCGGCAGACGCGGTGAGGCCGATAGTTCGCTGCTGTGACGGGCATGCAGCTCCAGCAGCATCGGCAACAGGCGCGTCTGCGAGACGGGTTTTGCGATGCAGCCATCAATACCACGCACTTTCAGCTCATCGGCCAGTAACATCATCGGACTCGGCAGCGCCATAATGACCTGGTCGGCGCGCTCCAAAAGCGTATGGATCAGCCTGTCCTCAAGCACCTGCGGCTGGCTGGCGTTGACCGGCATGGCCATTAACACAATGGGATAGCGCGACTGGCTCAGGCCCTCCAGGGTTAAACTGTGCTCAACCTGCAACGGCGTGGCACCTAAAATCTCTACCACCGCGCTGGCGACGTCGGGGTTAGCCTCCACATAGGCCATGCGCGTGTTCGACAGTGCATCCAGCACTCGAGGCATACTCGGTGCATTGGGATTGAGGTCTAGTTTAACGCGCACCCAAAAGGTAGAGCCGTGGTTCTGACGGCTGACGAAGGTGATCTCCCCGTTCATTTCCCTTACCAGTTTTTGGGTAATGACCAGCCCCAGCCCCGATCCTCCGTGGCGGCGGGAAATGCTGGCATCCGCCTGGCGAAAGGCCTGAAACAGCTGGGCCTGCTGCTCTTCAGAAATGCCAATGCCTGTGTCGCGAACCTGAATCTCCAGTTCAACATGCGTCGCCGTAATCGTGTGCTGTTCTACCCGTAAATTGATGGTCCCTTTTTCGGTAAATTTAATCGCGTTGCCCATCAGGTTGATCAGGATCTGCTGCAGGCGGAGCGCATCGCCAATCACGTTGTCCGGCACGCTGTTATCGCAGACCACGGTCAACTCCAGCCCCTTCTCATGGGCGGATGGGGCCAGCAAAACCAGGGTTTCATCCAGGGTGGCGCGCAACGGAAAGGGAATGGACTCCAGCATCAGCTTGCCGGCTTCCAGTCTGGAAAAATCAAGCACGTCATTAATGATGGACAGGAGATTGTTGGCCGAGCGCTCAATGGTCAGCATGTAGTCGCGCTGCGTGGTGCGCAGCGGCGTTTTCAACATCTGACGGGTAAAGCCCAGCACGCCATTAAGCGGCGTACGCAACTCATGCGACATATTTGCCAGAAATTCGGATTTGATACGGGCGGCTTCCTGCGCGCGCTTTTTGGCCAGATCCAGCTCGACGTTCTGAATCTCCAACTGCTCCAGCGTTTCCCGCAGGTCCCATGTGGCCTGATCGATATTGTGCTGCATCTCTTCGTGATAGGCGGTGAGCGACATCGCCATCGCGTTGATACCGTTTTTCAGGATACTCAATTCACCCAGCATATGGCCTTCAACCCGGCTGTCCAGTTGTCCACGGCGAATTCGGTCAACGGTGCTAACCATATTACGAATAGGGCCGGTGACGTCCCGCATCAGGCGATAGGCAAACAGCATGGCAATACACAGGCAGAACAGCAGCATCAGGGTAGCGATAAAAACTTCCCGATATTGCTGTAAGCGCACGGATTGCAGATCCAGCTCTATCGCCACATAGCCCAACGGGTTACCTGCGGGTTTGGCATCCTGACCCGGCAGCTCATCCACGGCGTAACGTTCAGAGATAATCGGCTTGCGTAAGATCAGCAGGTTGCCACTGCCTTCAACGGACACATCCTCAGGCAGCGCGCGAATAGCCTGCTTGCTTTCCAGACTCAGGTTTTGGTGATTATTAGAGGTGACATAAAGCTGATTATTATCGTCGAAAACGGAGATGGCGCGCACGATCCCGGAATGGCGGCGATGCAGTAAACTGACCAGTTCACGCAGCGCGTCACGATTGTGCCATGTCATGCTGTATTCGGTAGAAACCGCCAGCGGTTCGATGATATTGGCCCCGGCATCGATGACCTGGCGCTGCAGCTCATTATAACGATGCACGACAAAAAATGAGCTGAGCAGTAACCCAACCATCAACGTTGGGGCCAAAATTAAAATCATCATTCGCGCCCGCAGGCTGTATTTGGTCATAATAGTCGCCTGCTGTCCGGCATGAACGTCCCTGTGCATCTGCTGAACCTTGTGCACATCGAATCTTAAAGAGAAAGAACCACACTATGGCGCAATTTTACTCCGCAAAACAGCGCGTGACGACCCAACAACGGATCACCGTCACCATTGAAGACCTCGACCCGTTTGGTCAGGGCGTTGCCCGCTACAAGGGCAAAACCCTGTTTGTCTCGGGCGCGCTGCCCGGAGAGCAGGCCGAGGTCACCCTGCTGGAGGATAAACGCCAGTATGCCAGAGCGAAAGCCGTGCGCCTGCTTAACCACAGTCCTTCACGGGTTGCGCCGCGCTGTCCCCATTTTAGCCGCTGTGGCGGTTGTCAGCAGCAGCATGTCGACGAGGCGTTACAACAGCAAAGTAAATCACGTGCGCTGGCACGGATGTTGACCCAGGCAGCGAACCAGCCGGTGGCGGTTGATGACATCATTGCCGGACCGGCCTGGGGCTACCGTCGCCGCGTCAGGCTTGGCCTGCAGTGGCAGAACAAAACACAGCAGTTGCTGATGGGGTTTCGCCAGGCGGCCACCAACGATCTCGTCGATATCCAGCAGTGCCCCATCATGGTGCCCCAGCTTGAAGCGCTGATTATTCCGCTGCGCAATTGTCTCACTATGCTTAATGCTGTCAAACGCTTAGGTCATGTTGAGCTGGTGCTGGCTGACAACGGCCCGGTGCTGTTATTGCGCCATCTCGATGCATTAAGTACCGATGATATTGCAAAACTGGAACGTTTTTCGCATCAGCACCAACTGATGCTGTTTCTGGATGATGGAAGCGAGACGCTGCGCGCATCTGGCGATCGGCAGCCGTTTTATCATTCTCACCAGCTTGAGCTAATCTTCAGTCCAAAGGATTTTATTCAGGTCAACGATACGGTGAATCAGCAGATGGTGGCGAAGGCCATTGCGTGGCTGGATTTGCAACCTGAAGATCGGGTGCTGGATCTGTTTTGCGGCATGGGAAACTTTACGCTTCCTGTAGGAAAATCGGTACAAAGTGCCGTGGGTGTGGAGGGCGTTGCAGCATTAGTGCAGCAGGCAGAGTATAATGCTGACGTGAATGCGCTAAAAAACGTCAAATTCTTCCAGCATAATCTGGAAGAAGATGTTTCGCGCCAGCCCTGGGCTATGCAGGGATTTAACAAGGTATTACTCGATCCGGCTCGCGCTGGGGCGGCAGGTGTCATGGCACATGTCGTCAAATTATCGCCAGAATGCGTGGTCTATGTTTCGTGTAATCCTGTGACACTCGCACGTGACAGTGAAACATTGCTGTCAGCGGGTTACCAATTGGAAAGGGTCGCGATGCTGGATATGTTTCCTCATACCCGTCATCTCGAATCCATGGTGCTGTTCAGAAAAAAAATATAAGTGTCCGGCAGGGGCGCTGTGCAGGAGAGGATATGGTTGCGGTCAGAAGTGCGCATTTAAATACGGAAGGGGAGTTTGCCCTTGACCAGTGGATCGCCAGTCTTGGCGTTGCTAACCCGCATTCCTGTGATCGCCTTGCTGAAACCTGGCGCTATTGTGAAGCGCAGACTCAGGGGCATCCTCACCAGTCGCTGCTGCTGTGGCGCGGCATCGAGATGGTGGAAATTCTCTCGATGCTCAGCATGGATATCGAAAGCCTGTGCGCCGCATTGATTTTCCCGCTTGCGAATGACGAAGTTGTCAGCGAAGAAGAGCTGGAAAAAACCGTCGGTCCGGGCATCGTTTCGCTGGTGCACGGGGTCCGCGATATGGACGCCATTCGTCAGCTGAAAGCCATTCATAACGATTCAATGGCTTCTGAGCAGGTGGATAATGTCCGCCGTATGTTGCTCGCCATGGTGGAAGATTTCCGCTGCGTGGTGCTGAAGTTGGCTGAGCGCATCATGAACCTGCGCGAAGTTAAAGACGCGCCGGAAGATGAACGCGTACTGGCGGCGAAAGAGAGCACCAATATTTATGCCCCGCTGGCGAACCGCCTGGGCATTGGTCAGCTTAAGTGGGAGCTGGAAGATTACTGCTTCCGCTACCTGCATCCCGACGAGTACAAGCGCATCGCTAAGCTGCTGCACGAGCGCCGCATCGACCGTGAGCAGTACATCGATAACTTTGTCGATAATCTGCGCAAAGAGATGGCAAAAGAGGGCGTGCGGGCCGAAGTGTACGGCCGTCCTAAACATATCTACAGCATCTGGCGCAAGATGCAGAAGAAGTCGCTGGCGTTTGATGAGCTATTTGANGTTCGCGCGGTGCGTATTGTNGCCGAGCGACTGCAGGACTGCTACGGCGCGCTGGGCACGGTGCACACGCTGTATCGCCACCTGCCCAACGAGTTCGACGACTATGTCGCCAACCCCAAACCTAACGGCTATCAGTCCATTCATACCGTGGTTCTGGGGCCCGAGGGCAAAACCGTCGAGATCCAGATCCGTACCCGCCAGATGCATGAGGACGCTGAGCTGGGCGTCGCCGCGCACTGGAAATACAAAGAAGGGCCGTCGTCCAGCCATGCGCGCGGCGCGGCAGGTCACGAAGAGCGCATTGCCTGGCTACGTAAGCTGATCTCATGGCAGGAAGAGATGGCGGATTCCGGCGAGCTGCTGGAAGAGGTGCGCAGCCAAGTATTTGACGACCGCGTCTATGTCTTTACGCCAAAAGGGGACGTGGTCGATTTGCCGGCAGGTTCTACCCCGCTGGATTTCGCTTACCACATTCACAGCGATATCGGTCACCGCTGCATCGGTGCCAAGATTGGTGGCCGCATCGTGCCCTTCACCTATCAGTTGCAGATGGGCGATCAGGTGGAAGTCATCACCCAAAAACAGCCGAATCCGAGTCGTGACTGGCTGAACCCTAACCTGGGGTTCATCACCACCAGCCGAGGCCGCGCCAAGATTCATAACTGGTTCCGCAAGCAGGATCGCGATAAAAACATTCTTGCCGGCCGTCAGATTCTGGATAACGAGCTGAATCAGATGGATATCAGCCTGCGTGAAGCCGAGAAACTGCTGCTGCCGCGCTATAACGTTACCTCGCTGGACGAGTTGCTGGCTGCCATCGGCGGGGGGGACATTCGCCTTCATCAGATGGTGAATTTCCTGCAGGCGAAGCTCAATAAGCCGACGGCGGAAGAGCAGGATCGTGAAGCCCTGCGCCAGCTCACACAAAAATCGCATGCGCCAACGTCACGCAAAGAGAGCGGCCGTGTGGTCGTGGAAGGCGTGGGCAACCTGATGCACCATATTGCACGCTGCTGTCAGCCGATTCCGGGTGACGACATCGTGGGTTTTATCACGCACGGACGGGGCATTTCGATTCACCGCGCCGATTGCGACCAACTGTCTGAGCTGATTTCCACCGCGCCCGAGCGCATTGTGGATGCCGTATGGGGCGAAAGCTACTCCAGCGGCTATTCGCTGGTCGTAAGGGTGACGGCCAACGATCGTAGCGGGCTGTTACGCGATATCACCACCATCCTCGCGAATGAGAAGGTTAACGTCCTGGGCGTTTCAAGCCGCAGCGATACCAAAAAACAGCTCGCCACCATTGATATGGACATCGAGATTTATAACCATCAGGTCCTGGGGCGCGTGCTGTCTCGCCTGAATCAGGTGCCTGACATTATCGATGCCCGCCGCCTGCACTAATCGTCCGTTATCAGGCGCATGTCTTGACCGACGTGCGCCTGGCTGCTTTTATCACCGCTGTTATGCCAACTGAACACCTGAAGGATTTCCCTATGACGTCAATTGATCGCCTGCTGGGCATTATGAAAACCCTGCGCGATCCGCAGCAGGGTTGCCCGTGGGATCGCGAGCAGACCTTTGCCACTATCGCGCCTTACACGCTGGAAGAAACCTATGAAGTGCTGGACGCCATCCAGCGCGAGGACTTCGACGATCTGCGGGGGGAGCTGGGCGATTTGCTGTTTCAGGTGGTGTTTTATGCCCAGATGGCCCAGGAGCAGGGGCGTTTTAATTTTGATGATATCTGCCATGCCATCAGTGACAAGCTGGAACGCCGCCATCCACACATTTTTGCGGACGGCACGGCAGAGAACAGCGCAGACGTGTTAAAAAACTGGGAAGCGATTAAAAGCGCCGAACGGGCAGAAAAAGCCCAGCACTCGGCGCTGGACGATATTCCCAAAGCCCTGCCAGCCCTGATGCGCGCCCATAAAATTCAGAAACGATGCCACAACGTGGGCTTTGACTGGAGCACACTGGGGCCGGTGGTCGATAAGGTGCATGAAGAGATTGACGAAGTCATGCATGAAGCGCAGCAAAGCGTTATCGATCCCCAAAAACTGGAAGAAGAGATTGGCGATCTCCTGTTTGCGACCGTTAACCTCTCTCGTCATTTGGGCAGCAAGGCCGAAACGGCGCTGCAGAAAGCCAACGACAAGTTTGAGCGACGTTTCCGCGCGGTAGAAGCTATTATCAGCGCGCAGGGCCTGACAATGCCGGGGGCGACGCTGGAACAGATGGAGGCCGCCTGGCAGCAGGTGAAGGCAACGGAAAAAAGCTGATTATTCCTGTACCGCGCATAAAGTGTGCGCTCGAGCTTACTCGATTCAGCCTGACGTCAGATTTGTGACGCAGGTCAAAATTTTGTTTACCGCTATCCGCTATGTTACCCGCAGCAATGCTTTGGGAGAGGGATGTGATTCATCAATTGTGGCTGATAGCGGTTTCCAGTATACTGTTTTCCCGTCCTGGTTATTCCACCGTCTTTAAACCTAAACTCTCAGGTTCAGCATGACAACGAATTATATTTTTGTGACCGGCGGGGTCGTATCCTCTCTGGGTAAAGGCATTGCCGCAGCCTCCCTCGCAGCCATTCTCGAAGCGCGTGGTCTGAATGTGACCATCATGAAACTGGATCCGTACATCAACGTCGATCCGGGTACCATGAGCCCTACTCAGCATGGTGAAGTGTTTGTCACCGATGATGGTGCCGAAACCGATCTGGATTTGGGTCACTACGAGCGCTTCATCCGCACTAAAATGTCGCGCCGCAACAACTTCACCACGGGCCGTATCTACTCAGAAGTCCTGCGCAAAGAGCGTCGCGGTGACTACCTTGGCGCCACTATTCAGGTCATCCCTCATATCACGAATGCGATCAAAGAGCGCATTCTTGAAGGCGGTGAAGGTCACGATGTGGTGCTGGTCGAAATCGGCGGTACGGTTGGTGATATCGAATCCCTGCCGTTCCTGGAAGCGATTCGTCAGATGGCGGTGGATGTGGGCCGCGAGCATACGATGTATATGCACCTGACGCTGGTGCCTTACATGGCCGCCGCAGGCGAGGTGAAAACCAAGCCGACGCAGCACTCGGTCAAAGAGCTGCTCTCCATCGGTATTCAGCCTGACGTGCTCATTTGCCGGTCCGATCGTGCGGTGCCAGCCAATGAGCGTGGCAAAATTGCCCTGTTCTGTAACGTGCCGGAAAAAGCCGTTATCTCGCTGAAAGACGTCGATTCAATTTATAAAATTCCTGGCATGTTGAAATCACAGGGCCTGGACGACTACATCTGTAAGCGTTTCAACCTGAACGCCCCGGAAGCCAATCTGGCCGAGTGGGAGCAGGTGATTTATGAAGAAGCCAATCCGGGCGGCGAAGTCACCATTGGCATGGTGGGCAAATATGTCGAGCTGCCGGATGCCTATAAATCCGTTATTGAAGCGCTGAAGCACGGCGGTCTGAAAAATCGTGTGACCGTAAACATCAAGCTGATCGACTCACAGGACGTTGAAACCCGTGGTGTCGAATTGCTGAAAGATTTGGATGCCATTCTGATCCCTGGCGGCTTTGGCTACCGTGGTGTAGAAGGCAAGCTGATGACGGCGAAATACGCGCGTGAAAACAACGTGCCTTATCTCGGCATCTGCCTCGGCATGCAGGTCGCACTGATGGAGTTCGCCCGTAACGTCGCCGGAATGGAAGGCGCTAACTCCACTGAATTTGTGCCAGACTGTAAGTATCCGGTGGTGGCACTGATCACCGAATGGCGTGACGAAGAAGGCAACGTGGAAGTGCGTACTGAACAGAGCGATCTGGGTGGCACCATGCGCCTGGGCAGCCAGCAGTGCCAGCTGAATCCGGAAAGTAAGGTTCGCCAGCTGTACGGTTCTGACACCATTGTTGAGCGCCATCGTCACCGCTATGAAGTGAACAACATGCTGCTGAAGCAAATTGAGGCAGCGGGTTTACGCGTGGCAGGTCGTTCAGGTGACGATCAGTTGGTTGAGATCATTGAGATCCCGAATCATCCATGGTTTATTGCTTGCCAGTTCCACCCTGAGTTCACATCGACGCCTCGCGATGGTCATCCGTTGTTTGCGGGTTTTGTGAAAGCAGCACATGAGCATCAGAAGCGTTTAGCGAAATAAGTTTAACGAACAACGCGCGAACTTTTCGCGCGTTGTTTGTCTTAGGATTGACTAACTTGTACTGAGGAAAATCGTAATGGCCAAAATCGTAAAAGTCATCGGTCGCGAAATTATCGACTCACGTGGCAACCCAACTGTTGAAGCAGAAGTTCACCTGGAAGGTGGTTTCGTTGGTCTGGCTGCGGCACCTTCAGGTGCATCTACCGGTTCTCGTGAAGCATTGGAACTGCGTGACGGTGACAAATCCCGTTTCCTGGGCAAAGGCGTAACCAAAGCCGTTGCTGCGGTTAACGGCCCGATTGCTGAAGCGGTAAAAGGCAAAGACGCGAAAGATCAGGCGAACATCGATAAAATCATGATCGACCTGGACGGTACTGAGAACAAATCTAACTTCGGTGCTAACGCCATTCTGGCTGTTTCCCTGGCAGCAGCGAAAGCCGCAGCGGCCTCTAAAGGTCAGGCGCTGTATGAGCACATCGCTGAACTGAACGGCACCCCGGGCAAATACTCTATGCCACTGCCAATGATGAACATCATCAACGGCGGCGAACATGCAGACAACAACGTCGACATTCAGGAATTCATGATTCAGCCGGTTGGCGCTTCAAACGTTAAAGAAGCGATCCGTATGGGTTCTGAAGTGTTCCACAACCTGGCAAAAGTGCTGAAAAGCAAAGGTATGAGCACGGCGGTGGGTGACGAAGGTGGCTATGCGCCAAACCTGGGTTCTAACGCCGAAGCGCTGGCCGTTATCGCTGAAGCGGTAAAAGCAGCCGGTTACGAGCTGGGTAAAGACATCACCCTGGCCATGGACTGTGCGGCTTCTGAATTCTATAAAGATGGCAAATACGTTCTGGCCGGTGAAGGCGGTAAAGCGTTTACCTCAGAAGAGTTCACCCACTTCCTGGAAGATCTGACTAAACAGTATCCGATCGTTTCTATCGAAGATGGCCTGGACGAGTCTGACTGGGATGGCTTCGCCTACCAGACCAAAGTGCTGGGCGACAAAATCCAGCTGGTGGGCGACGACCTGTTCGTAACCAACACCAAAATCCTGAAAGAAGGTATCGAGAAAGGCATCGCTAACTCTATCCTGATCAAATTCAACCAGATCGGTTCACTGACCGAAACCCTGGCTGCAATTAAAATGGCGAAAGATGCAGGCTATACCGCTGTGATCTCTCACCGCTCAGGCGAAACTGAAGATGCGACCATCGCTGACCTGGCGGTCGGTACAGCTGCGGGCCAGATCAAAACCGGTTCAATGAGCCGTTCTGACCGTGTTGCTAAGTACAACCAGCTGATCCGTATCGAAGAAGCGCTGGGTTCAAAAGCCCCCTTCAACGGTCTGAAAGAAGTTAAAGGTCAGTAAGTTTACTGCCGTCTGACTTCTGATCATAACCCGCCCACGTGGCGGGTTTTTTTATGCCCGGACCTTATTCGGCTTCCTCCATCTTTTTGCGCGACGTCTATGCTGTTTACATCCGTTCTTAATAAAACCCACCGACACTGAATAACGAGCAAGGTGCGCCGGGCTGACCCCGCACCTTACCGCTGGCCTGAAGCACGCGCTTCAGGTTCACATTTCTGACAGGCAGAAGGGGGAAACGCATGAGACTGGCTTCTTATAACGTGGAAAACCTGTTCGATCGCGCCAGAGCAATGAACCAAAACGAATGGCGTGAGGGCAAACCGACGCTGGAAAAATTCGCCCAACTGAATGCACTGCTGGGGCAGGTGGAATACAGCGACGCGACTAAGAAGCAAATGGTGGAATTGATGGAGGCGCTGGGGCTGCAAAAGTCAGATACCGGGCCCTTTGTTATCCTCCGGCGTAACCGGGGAAAGCTTTTAACCCGCCCCACAGACAACAGCGGAATAAAGATTATTGCCGCAGGACGCGCCGACTGGGTCGGTTCGCTGGAACTGCGGCGTGCGCCGGTAGATGAAATAGCTATGGGATTAACAGCGCAGGTCATGATTGACCTCAAGGCAGATATTTTGACCGTTGTTGAGGCAGAAAGCCGGCCCGCTTTACTGGAATTTAATAACGCCATGCTGCCTGCGCGCCAGGGAACGCCTTTTGATCACGTCATGGTGATTGACGGCAACGATGAGCGGGACATTGATGTTGGCCTGATGACAGGAGCAGGCTTCGCAATCGACACCATTCGCAGCCACGTTGATGATAAGGATAAGCAGGGCGACCTGATTTTCTCGCGCGACTGTCCCGAATTTGCGATTCCGCTACCCGATGGACAAACCCTGCACGTGCTGGTTAACCATTTTAAAAGCAAAGGCTACGGTGCCAAAACGCTTTCCGACGCCCGCCGTAAACTGCAGGCCGAACGGGTGAAGGCAATTTATCAGCAGCGAATTAAAGAGGGACAAACGCTGATTGCTATCACCGGAGACTTTAACGATACGCCGGACAGCGAGGCGCTGGCACCTCTGCTGAAAGAAACCGATCTGAAAGATATCTTCACCCATGAAAAATTTGATAACGGCGGCTATCCAGGAACCTGGGGCGGCTGCAGCGCCAGTAATAAAATTGACTACATTTTACTGTCCCCCGCGCTGTGGAAAAAAGTGGAAAAGGGCGGCGTGTGGCGCAAAGGGATGTGGCCAGGCGTGCGCCCGGTAAAATGGGAAACCTATCCCGAACTGAAAAAAGAGGTGAATGCCGCCTCGGATCATGCGGCAGTCTGGGTGGACCTGAAGATCTAGTCCGAGGTATAGACGGCACAGGTCGCGGCGCTGACCGCAGCCTGTGCAGCCACAGCATTACAGCGACTGAATGATGCGTTTCAGTAAACGAATGCGCGGTTCAATGCTGTTCAGTTCCATATATTCAGACGGGCTATGAAAATTTGCGCCGATGGGGCCAAACCCATCCAGTGAGGGCGTGCCCACTGCGGCGGTATGGTTGGCATCTGAGCCCCCGCCTACAGCCTGCCAGCTAATCTCAATGTCTTCTGTTTGCCCGGCTTGCTCGACGATCTGCATTAGCGCTTCTGTTTTAGCATCTGGCGTCATGGCAGGCGTGTAAGCCTGCTGGGTAACCTGCGTCGTTACGCCGGGCTCCGTCTCAGAATGCGCAAGGGCTTTCATCGCCATGTTGACCCGCTCAAACTCAGCGTTAAGCTGAAAGCGCACGTCTACGATCATCTCTGCGTGGTCTGGCACAATATTTGCCGCGTCCCCGCCTGAGATCACGCCGGTGTTTACCGTTGTGCCCTGTGCGGGATCGGCCAGGTTCGCAACGGCAATGACGCTGTGCGCCAGTGCGTTGATGGCTGAACGGCCTTTATCGGGATCGTTGCCGGAATGCGCAGCAACGCCGCTAAAATTCAGCCGATACCGCGCCATGCCTTTCCGTGATCTGCCCTTCATCAGCCAGTACGCGGGTTAATGATGCGCCAACATCCGTGCTTTGCAGACTCCCAATCATGGCCAGCCCGGTTGAGCCTGGGATCCCCATCAGAGGCCGCAGTAGCGGGGTAAGTAGCTTACGGGCTGCACGAAGTGCGCCGTAGTGCTCAAGCACGTTGATCATGCCTAATGCAAACATAACAGCAGGGATCAAGCCAAGTGCGAACAGGAACCCATCCATTGCCCCATAACCGCCTTTTCCCCGAAAGGCGCTTTGCGCGACATCCAGGGTGTCGGTTTGAAGACTGACACCGGATACCACTTTTCCGAATGCCCCGTTTAATGTGGTGAAGTCAAACACGCCATACCACTCTTTTCCGCCANGCAGACCGGAGAAAAACACCATGGCAAACAGCAAGGCCAGGTAAGCGCCCGGTCCGACCTTNAGCGGTTCGGATTGAGAAGAGTCAGTCATCGTTTATTTCCTTACATCTTTGGCGACAAAAGGCGATGCTAAAAGTGGGATGTAAGCGGAGGAATGATGACGATCAATTTGCAGGACAAAGAGCCAGCAACGGGCCAAATAGTGCTAAACAGCTCACAATAATCAGTGAAATTCGCCTCTGGATAAACGCAAAAATCCGGCTTGCCTTAGACAGAGTCAGCCACGCCGCATCACCTGACATGATCTTAACCCGGAGTTCTGCGATAATCGCGTTTTGCTAAAACCACAGAGACCATTATGCAGTACCCGATTAACGAAATGTTCCAGACGCTGCAAGGCGAAGGTTATTACACCGGCGTGCCGGCTATTTTCATCCGCTTACAGGGATGTCCGGTAGGATGCAGCTGGTGTGACACCAAACACACCTGGGAAAAACAGGCGGATCGGGAAACATCATTAGGCGATATTCTGGTCAAAACGGTGGAAAGCGATGCCTGGGGCAACGCCGATACGGCGGCGCTGCTCAGCAGCATCGCGCAACAGGGCTGGACGGCCCGGCATGTGGTGATCACTGGCGGCGAACCGGCCATTTACGATTTACGCCCGCTGACCGCATCGCTGGAGGCGGCAGGATTTCAATGCCAGATTGAAACCAGCGGAACCCATGAAATCCACTGTTCCGAACAAACCTGGGTTACCGTTTCACCCAAGGTAAATATGCGCGGCGGATACGACGTGCTGGCTCAGGCCCTGAGCCGTGCGGATGAAATCAAACATCCGGTTGCCCGGCAACGTGATGTGGAGGCGTTAGACGACCTGCTGGCTGGCATTCAGGACAGCAAAGCTCGAATCATTGCGCTGCAGCCAATTAGCCGCAAAGATGAGGCGACAAAACTTTGTATTGAGACCTGTATTGCGCGCAACTGGCGCCTGTCGATGCAGACACATAAATATCTGAACATCGCCTGATAAGACTCAGGCGGCCTCTCGCCGCCTGACCGTTATTGCTTCGCTTTCCAGGCCTCAAAAGCCTGTTTGATCTCCGCTTTGGCCGCGCTGGCGTCTTCGAATCCCTTCAGCTCCACGTTTTTACGCCCTTCCGGCAGCGCTTTATAGACGCGAAAGAACGCTTCCAGCCGCTGCTGTTCCAGCTTTGGCAGATCGGCGACCGTCTGAATCGCATCATAGGTCGGATCGACTTTGCTGGCCGGAACCGCCACGATTTTGTCATCCACTTCGCCACCGTCGATCATTTTCAGTACGCCAATCGGGCGCAGTTTAATTAATGTCCCGGGCGCAAGTGGGGCGCGGGTGTAGAAGATCACATCCAGCGGATCGTTATCGCCGCCCAGCGATTGCGTCAGCGAACCGTAGTTTGCCGGATAAGCGACCGGCATCGACTGAAAACGATCGGCAACGATAAAACCGGTTTTCGCATCGGTTTCATATTTGATGATTCCGCCTGCGGGAATTTCCGTCACGGCATAGAATTCGTCGGGCAGTGAGTCGGGTTGTGGAAAGCTGAGGATGTTTTCCGCCTGAACGGCGGCAGAGGCGGTGATAAAGAAGAGACAAGCAAAAAGCGGTTTTACCAGGTTCATTGTTGATTCTCTTGATCTTTAATGAAGGAGAGAACAGCCTGGTGGGGAAAGATGACAGAAGGATGACGTCACACAGAGGAGGAGAGTTCAGCTGATGTCGTGCAGGAGAGGCGGCAGCAGGCCGATCAACAGGTCAGTAAGCGGGTGACCGGCCCTGCGCTGCCGTACAGAGCAGATTAACCGCGATAGGTGCAGCCTGCAGTACAGGTTTCTTTGATCATCACCGCACTCAGCAGCGGCAGGCGAGGCTTCATGTGATCCCAAATCCATTTTGCCAGGACTTCGCTGGTGGGATTCTCCAGTCCGGGGATCTCATTAAGATAGTAGTGATCGAGCCTGTCATAGAGGGGTTTAAACGCCGCTTTCAGCTCAGCAAAATCCATGACCCAGCCGGTATGCGCATCCACTTCACCGGTAATTTCCAGACGAACAAGGAATGAGTGACCGTGTAGACGGCCGCATTTATGTCCTGCCGGCACATTGGGTAAATAGTGTGCGGCTTCGAACTGGAACTCTTTAAATAACGTGGTAGACATAATCGCTCTCAGGCATTAAAAACGGCTGAATTCTACCTGAAAGGGCAGTTTTTCGCATCTGCTAAGCGCCGTTAAACGACGATTAAGCCAGAATAGTAAAAGGATTCGCGCGCCTTTCCCACAATGCGCTCAGCCATGACCCGGATCGTCAGCCGGAAGCCGCGCCACGATAGCTTCCGCTATGCCGTAATCCTCAATCAGCAGCCGTTGCTGCTCTGAACGTGACAGCGGCGTAAAGGTTTCNTTTCCGTCAGGGTCCCTGATAACCCGTTCTCCCTTCACGATTCCGGTGATGCTCCCGGCGCTGGCGCGGCGAATCANCAAGGCACCGTCAAAGCGGCTGCTATGTCGGCTCTGTTGATGNCGTGACTGAAACGCGTCANCGGGGAGGTCGGTAGTCAGAATTTTGCAGTCGATNCCTGCCCGACCCAGCGGTTTCCAGTGTATGTACCAACTGCCTTCTCGCTCATAAACGCGTGTGCCCCAGACGGGATGGGGATTCAGCCTGGCTTCCAGCGGGAGCGGATGGCCATGGAGCAGCGTGCTGTCAACCACCCGCGTGCCTGCATCCATGTTAACAAACAGCATGCCATGACCGGGGGAACCTGCGGGCGCCGGACGTGAGGACAGCATGATGGAAAGGCCAAACTGCACGTTAAATCCCACGTGTATCAGCAGGGCATGCAGCGCGCCATGGCCCGCCCAGCAGGTGCCGCCTGTGCCATAGGTTAACCAGTGAGTGAAAAAGTCGGTTGCCGTGCTGCCGGGCAAGGGGAGGGCGCTGTCGTGGTCAGTCATCAGACGGCGGCGAAGATTATCAAAGGGTACCGACTGGCACCAGGCGCGATATATCTCACTCAGTCCGATCTCATCAGGAGCGGGAGGCGCGCTAAACCCCAGTTTTTGCAGAATCTGCTCCGCCATTGCTTGCGGTAACGCGGTGATAATGCCTGGCACCTGTCGTCGCTCCTGGTCGTTTTCCTGTTGTTAACCCAGCAATTTGCCGCGATCACCCGTCGTAAAGTCCAGTGNGCGCCGTGATTACCTGAGTGTGTTAACNCTCAATATTCTTACCACTTTTAACGATTAATTTTATCTGAAAAACCATTTAGTCATTTTGGTTATTTGATATGTCGAAGGCGTATTTAATCGTTAATATAGCAGCCTGTACCCTTTCTTCTCTTCCGCTACTATTCGGTCCGGACTTCTGCTACTGGAATTTTTATCGCGATGACGACTCAGGCACCAGGCTCAATGCTTCCGCTCTCTCCGGAGCAACTTGCTCGTTTACAGGCAGCAACGACAGATTTTTCCACCACTCAGATGGCCTGGCTCTCTGGCTATTTCTGGGGCATGGTCAATCAAACGCCAGGCCAGGCGGTTGCCGGCGCGCCTGCACAGGCTGAAACCCCGGCGATTACGCTGCTCTCTGCCTCACAAACCGGCAATGCCCGCCGGGTAGCCGAGCAGTTACGCGATGACCTGCAGGCGGCAAAACTGACCGTGAATCTGGTCAACGCGGGCGACTTTAAATTTAAGCAGATTGGCCAGGAAAAAATTCTGATTGTCGTGACCTCGACGCAGGGCGAAGGCGAACCACCGGAAGAGGCCGTTGCGCTGCATAAATTCCTGATGTCTAAGAAAGCGCCCAAAATGGACGGCGCGGCCTTTGCCGTGTTTGGTCTGGGCGATACCTCCTATGAATTCTTCAGCAAAGCGGGCAAAGATTTTGACAGCCGCCTGGCCGAGCTGGGTGCAGAACGACTGCTGGATCGGGTCGATGCGGATGTTGAATATGCCGAGCAGGCCAGCGCCTGGCGCGCGGCAATTACTGCTGCACTGAAAGAACGCGTACCGGCAGCGTCACCGGCCCAGAGTGCGGCAACCGTCGCCGGCAGCGTGAACGAAGTCTTCACCAGCCCTTACACTAAAGAGCAGCCGCTTAGTGCCAGCCTGGCGGTTAACCAGAAAATTACCGGGCGCGATTCGGACAAAGATGTGCGTCATATCGAAATCGACCTGGGCGATTCAGGGTTACGCTACCAGCCTGGTGATGCGCTGGGCGTCTGGTATGAGAATGACGCGGCCCTGGTGAATGAACTGCTTGAGCTGGTGTGGCTAAAAGGCGATGAGCCGGTTGAGGTGCAGGGCCAGACGTTACCGCTGGCAGAGGCGTTGCAGAAGCATTTTGAGTTAACGGTCAATACGGCGCAAATCGTCGCGCAGTACGCAGCCTTAGCGCGTAACGACGAACTGCTGTCGCTGGTGGATGATAAAGCCAAACTGCAGCAGTATGCGCAACGCTATCCGATTGTTGATATGGTTCGTCTGGCACCAGCCCAACTGAGCGCAGAACAGTTATCCGGCTTGCTGCGTCCGTTAACGCCGCGTCTTTACTCTATCGCTTCGTCTCAGGCCGAAACCGATACCGAAGTACATATCACCGTGGGGGCCGTGCGCTTTGATATTGAAGGGCGCCCGCGCGGCGGCGGCGCTTCCACATGGCTGGCGGATCGCATTGAAGAAGACGGTGAGGTGCGCGTGTTTATCGAACACAACGATAATTTCCGCCTGCCCGCCAACCCGGATGCACCGGTCATTATGATTGGGCCTGGCACCGGTATTGCGCCGTTCCGCGCCTTTATGCAGCAGCGCGAGAACGACGGCGCCAGCGGTAAAAACTGGCTATTCTTTGGCAATCCCCACTTTACTGACGATTTCCTGTATCAGGTGGAATGGCAGAAATACGTGAAAGATGGCCTGTTAACGAATATCGATCTGGCCTGGTCGCGCGATCAGGCCGAGAAAATTTACGTACAAGATAAAATCCGCGCTAAGGGTGCGGAGGTGTGGAGCTGGTTACAGGAAGGCGCGCACCTTTACGTCTGCGGCGACGCCAATCGTATGGCAAAAGACGTTGAGCAGGCATTACTGGATGTGGTGGTCGAACACGGCGCTATGGATCGTGAAACGGCTGACGAATTTTTAAGTGAGCTGCGCATTGAGCGCCGTTATCAGCGAGACGTTTACTAATGACTGAAAAATACCCTGGCCCGCTGGTGGTTGAAGGCAAACTCACCGACGCTGAGCGTTTAAAAAAAGAGAGCAACTACCTGCGCGGTACCATCCTTGAGGACCTCGACGAGGGCCTGACCGGTGGTTTCAGCGGCGATAACTTCCTGCTGATCCGTTTTCACGGCATGTACCAGCAGGATGACCGCGATATTCGTGCTGAACGTGCGGAGCAAAAACTTGAGCCTCGCCATGCGATGATGCTGCGCTGTCGTCTGCCGGGCGGGATCATTACGCCCACACAGTGGCTGGCGATTGATAAATTTGCTACCGATAAAACCCTTTACGGCAGCATCCGTTTGACCAACCGTCAGACTTTCCAGTTTCACGGCATTCTGAAGAAGAACGTGAAGCCGACGCACCAGATGCTGCACGAAGTGGGGCTGGATGCGCTGGCGACNGCGAATGACGTTAACCGTAACGTCCTCTGCACCTCAAACCCAGTGGAGTCTGAGTTGCATCAGGAAGCCTATGAGTGGGCCAAAAAGCTGTCGGAGCATCTGCTGCCGCAAACCCGCGCTTATGCCGAGATCTGGTGGGATCAGGAAAAAGTGGCGACCACCGACGAAGAGCCGATCCTGGGCCAGACCTACCTGCCGCGTAAGTTTAAAACCACGGTGGTGATTCCGCCGCATAACGATGTTGATCTGCACGCTAACGATCTGAACTTTATCGCGATTGCGGAAAACGGCAAGCTGGTGGGCTTTAACCTGCTGGTGGGCGGCGGCTTGTCTATCGAGCACGGTAATAAAGCCACCTACGCGCGTACCGCCAGCGAATTTGGCTACTTCCCGGTCGATAAGATCCTGGATGTGGCGGCGGCGGTAGTGACGACGCAGCGCGACTGGGGCAACCGTACCGATCGTAAAAACGCCAAAACCAAATACACGCTGGAACGCGTAGGCGTAGAGACGTTTAAGGCGGAAGTCGAGAAGCGCGCCGGTGTCACGTTTGCGCCGACACGTCCTTACGAATTCACCACCCGTGGCGATCGCATTGGCTGGATCAAGGGCATTGATAACAAGTGGCATCTGACGCTGTTCATCGAAAACGGTCGTCTGCTGGATTATCCGGGACGTCCGCTGAAAAGCGGCGTGGCGGAAATCGCCAAAATCCATCAGGGCGATTTCCGTCTGACCGCCAACCAGAACCTGATTGTGGCAGGCGTGCCGGAAAGCCAAAAAGCGCAGATTGAAGCGATTGCCCGCGAACACGGCCTGATGGAAAACGTGACGGCCCAGCGGGAAAACTCGATGGCCTGCGTGGCGTTTCCAACCTGTCCGCTGGCGATGGCGGAGGCTGAACGTTTTCTGCCGTCTTTCGTGACGAAAGTCGAAGAGATCATGCACAGCCATGGCGTAGGCGAAGAGCACATAGTGTTACGCGTTACCGGTTGTCCGAACGGCTGTGGCCGTGCCATGCTGGCAGAAGTGGGCCTGGTGGGGAAAGCGCCGGGCCGTTACAACCTGCATATCGGGGGTAACCGCATCGGAACGCGCATTCCACGTATGTATCGCGAAAATATTACTGAAAGTGAAATTCTCGCCACACTTGATGAGCTGGTAGGTCGCTGGGCGAAAGAGCGCGAGGCCGCAGAAGGCTTTGGTGACTTCGTGATTCGGGCTGGCATTGTTACGCCGGTGTTGGATCCTGCGCGCGACTTCTGGCAGGAGGCAAAATGAGTATCGATCTTGCAGCACTGAATGAGATGTCGAAGGTCCAGCGCGCGATGGCGTTGGCGGCAACCAACGCCCAACTGGAAAAAGCCACGGCTGAAGAGCGTGTAAGCTGGGCACTGGAAAATCTGCCGGGGGCTTACGTGCTCTCGTCCAGCTTTGGCATTCAGGCTGCGGTATCGCTGCATCTGGTGACGCGCGTACAACCGGATATTCCGGTCATCCTCACCGATACCGGTTATCTGTTTCCGGAAACCTACCGCTTTATTGATGAACTGGCTGACCAGCTTAACCTTAACCTGCAGGTGTTCCGGGCGGAAACCTCGCCAGCGTGGCAGGAAGCCCGCTACGGCAAGCTGTGGGAGAAAGGGGTAGAGGGCATTGAACAGTACAACCAGATCAACAAAGTTGAGCCGATGAATCGGGCGCTGGAAACCCTGGGCGCCCAAACCTGGTTTGCGGGCCTGCGACGCGATCAGTCAGGCAGCCGCGCAACATTGCCGGTACTGGGCGTGCAGCGCGGCGTGTTTAAAGTGCTGCCAATTATTGACTGGGATAACCGCCAGATTCATCAGTATCTGCAAACCCACAACCTGAAATACCATCCGCTGTGGGAGGAAGGCTATCTGTCTGTCGGAGATACGCACACCACGCGCAAGTGGGAGCCGGGGATGGCAGAAGAAGAAACGCGTTTCTTTGGCCTGAAACGTGAGTGCGGCCTGCACGAAGGCTAACTGACGCGCTTAGTTCTGGTAACGGGCGATCCTCTGGGGTCGCCCGTTTTGCTATGGCCTCCGTCATCGCCTCAGGGGAAGGATGTCGGCTGCGATCAAAACGCCGTCTCGACGCTGTCCACCACCCGGTATTCATCATCCACTAAGGGAAGATAACGCCATTTATCAAATGCCGTGCACGGATGAGAAATACCGCATCCGACCCAGTCTCCCGGCATCAGCGATTCATCGTCAGGCACGCGTAAATAGGCGTGCTGATCGTTAACCTCACTGATGTGCAGATGCGTGCCGGTTCGTGGCGCGGTGCCATCCGGCTGGCGAATCCACAAAGGCACGGGCAAATCCTGATCGAAGGGCACGTCCCGTCTGCCGAAATCCAGCAGCGCCAGACCAGATTCAGGGCGGGAAAGCACGCGCCCCCAGATTTCCAGGGCCGCTTCAAAATGGTGGTCAGCACCGGGCTGAGAAAAAGGCGCTATACGCGAATAGAGCCCGCTGTCGTGTGCCATGTAGGCACCCGAGCGAATCAAAGGCTGAACCGGCAGCGGCAAAACGGCCTGGGTAAAACAGGCTGTCACCACATCAAACCACGCCCCCCCGCCTGCGCTGAGCAGAATCGTCTTGCTGTGGAACAGCTGGCGTTCAGCCAGCATTCTGGCGCAGTCCAGCATAACGTTGCAGTAGTGCTGAATTAACGCCACGCCAGCCGCATCCCGCCCGGCACCCAGCGCGCCTTCGTAGCCTGCGACACCAACAAGATGAAGATGGCGACTTTGGGCGATGCGCTCAGCAATCGCCAGCACCTCCTCTTCGGTTCTGCATCCTGTTCTGCCGCCGGGAATCGACACTTCAATCAAGACCGCAATGGCCGTGTCGCCCAGGTTTTGCTCCAGCAGCGTGACGCCCGCCAGGGAGTCAACGTAACAGAGAAAGCCGTGGTCAGGATGCCGACGCTGCCATTCACCAATCCAGCGAATTCCGCCAGGATCGACACATTCGTTTGCCAGAAACACGTTGCGGATACCGAAATGGCGCAGGGCGCGCACCTGAGCAGGTGTTGCTGCGCTGATCCCCCACGCGCCGCCCTGGGTCACGGCCCGGCGTAAGACTGCCGGTGCCATTGAGGTTTTGCCATGTGCCGCCAGCATGACGCCTTTCTCCTGACAAAACGCCGCTAACTGCCGTAGGTTGTTTTCCAGAGCGGACTGTTTCATTACCATGACGGGCGAAAAGACATCTTCGCTACTCAGCACGGCGGTGCCGACCTTAAGGGGAGCATCGCCCTCACCGGCAACCGATTTAAAGCGGGGCGACGGCTGCGCAGTGTCCAGCTTCGCGTCTGCGACCAGCGGAAAATGCAAAGACATGGCGGCTCCTTAGTGCTCAAGCACGCGTGACAGAAACTGTTGCGTGCGCGGATTCTGCGGATGAACAAAAATGTCGTCCGGCTTACCCTGCTCAGCAATCACGCCCTGATCCATAAAAACAACGCGATCGGCTGTTTTCCGGGCAAACCCCATTTCGTGGGTCACCACCACCATTGTCATGCCCTCGCGCGCCAGCCCGCGCATCACTTCCATTACTTCACCGACTAATTCAGGATCGAGAGCGGACGTGGCTTCATCAAAGAACATGATTTTTGGCTGCACCGCCAGAGCGCGCGCAATGGCCACACGTTGTTGCTGTCCCCCGGAGAGCTGAGAAGGATAGTGATCGGCGCGGTCAGCCAGTCCAACGCGCTCCAGCGCTGCCATCCCGCGCGAATTCGCCTCGGCCACTGACAGCTTCTGCGCTTTTATCAGCGCCAGGGTGACATTGCCGAGGGCGGTTTTATGAGGAAACAGGTTGAACTGCTGGAACACCATCCCCACCTGACCACAAATATCACGATTGCGTTTTGGGTCGTGCAGCGGAACGTCGTTAACCCAAATTTCGCCGCCGTCGGCCTTTTCCAGACCACTCATGATCCGTAGTACGGTACTTTTACCGGAACCGGATGCGCCGATCAGCACCAGCACCTCTCCGGGCGAGACATCAAGGCTGATCTCTTTCAGAACTTGCGTAGCGCCAAATGACTTCGTAATCCGGCTCAGAGTAATGGCTGCATTTTTCATGATAACGAGTTCCTGGTTTGCTGATGCTGGACCCAGCGGGAAAGCGGAAAACAGATAACGAAATAGAGCAGGGCAACCAGACCATAAACCACTACGGGCTGTCCGATGCGATCGACGATGGCCTGGCCCTGATGCATCAGTTCCGACATGCCTATCATGCTGACGATAGAGGTATCTTTAATCAGCGACAGATACTGACCCACCAGCGGCGGCAATACGATGCCGCGAGTTTGCGGCAGAATCACGCTGGTGAAAGTCTGCCGCCTGGAGAGCCCAAGGATCCACGAAACTTCCCACTGTCCTTTCGGCACGGCTTCAATCCCGCCACGAAAAATCTCGGCAATGTAAGCGCCCTGATAAATGCTCAGGCCCAAAATGCCTGCGGCAAACAGGTTGATGTCATACCCGAAATAGGCCACGCCAAAGTAAATAAACATCAGCGTGATAAGCACGGGCGTGCCGCGAAACAGCTCGGTATAGATCACGGCAATTTGCCGGGCGACAGGGATGCGGCTGGTACGCAAAATCGCGGCCAGTAAACCCAGCAACGTGCTGCCCGCAATGGCAGCGACCGACAGCAATAACGTAATCACCAGACCGCGCCACAGGAGCGGCAGACTGCTGAGGATCAATTCACTCATTGGGCTGGCTCCCGTTTAATCGTATGGGAAAACATTCTTTTCGCCTGCGTCCAGATGGGCCGTTTGACCGAAACAACCAGCGGCGGCATAAACAGTCGGCGTCCCGCGACATTGCCTAGCCAGGAAAACAGGTTACTGAGAAACAGATAGACCAGCGCGACGACGCTGAATGTCTGAATGTAGAGCAGCGTACGCGCATTGATGACCGTTGCAGTTCCCGTCAACTCCGGTAGCGCAATGGCTGACAGCAGTGAGGTGCCCAACAGTAGCTGAATCAGGTTGTTAATAATCGCGGGCCAGACGGCGCGCGCGGCCTGTGGCATGACCACGTTTAAAAATCGCTGGCGACGACTAATGCCAAGAATCCAGGCGGCTTCCAGCTGACCTTTGGGGACGGACTGAATACCGGCGCGAAAAACCTCAGCCAGATACGCACCGACGTTAATCCCCAGCGCCAGCACGCCCGCGGTAAAGGCGCTCATGGTAATGCCCAGCGAGGGAAGCCCGAAAAAGACGATAAAAATCTGCAGCAACACGGGCGTGTTACGAATAAATTCAACGTAGCCGTGGCTCAACCAGCGCAAAGGCGCAAAAGTCGCAGATTTCGCCAGCGCGGCCAGCAGTCCCAGTACCAGCGCCAGCATAAAAGCCAGCAACGTCACCTGAAGCGTTAACCAGGTCGCGGCGAGAAAGGTATCGGCATATTGCCAGAGTGTCAGCCATTGGTAGCGCATAGAAAGCCTCCTCAGGAGGACACAGGCGTGACCTGTGTCCTCTTCTGTCAGAACTGCGGATTCAGCGGATAGCGAGGCTTACTGCCAAACCATTTTTGGTAGAGCTGAGCGTTCTCACCTGATGCGTTAATTTCAAACAGGAATTCGTTGAGATAGTTCGTCCACACCTGATCGCCTTGCTTGACGCCGAACGCGTTGTATTCCAGCGGAACCAGGGCTTCATTAGTGACTTCCAGTGTTGGGTCGAGTTTGGCCTGATAGGCGAGGAAGTTATTATCTTCAATCATGGCATCTGCCTGACCCTGCTTCACGGCCAGAATTGCTGCCTGAGAGGAATCATATTCCTGGATCTTTACATCGATCCCCATGCTGCGAACTTCGTCGCCGTTGGTCGAGCCTTTGACCGTCGCGATGGTTTTTCCTGCCATGTCGTGGGCCGATTTGATTCCGCTTACTTTGCGAACCAGCATCGCTTCACTGGCCACCACGTAAGGCTGAGTAAAACCAATCTCTTTGGCGCGCTCCAGGTTGCGGGTGAAATTACAGAACACGACATCCACTTTATTGGTTTGCAGATTAGGAATGCGGTTAGCGCTGGTGGTATTCACCATTTCGAGCTTTACCCCCATCGCTTTTGCCAGGGCTTTGGCCAGATCCACATCGTAACCGTCGGGATTACCGGCTTTATCATAAAAACCGAAGGGCGCAAAGCTCAGGCAGTCACCCACCCGCAACGTGCCACGCTGAAGCACGGTTTGCAGCGTGGATGCCGGTGCGGCACCTGCGGTTTCATTTTTATTGTCCGTTGGCGTACAACCGGCCAGTGCCACCACGGTGAACAGGGCAGGCAGGAACCGGGTGAATACATTTTGCTGGAAAGTGGTATTCATATTTCTGCTCTCAAATAAAAGAGGGATATCACCAACATTATTAAATAATGTGGAGAGACGTTTTTAATTATCACTTTTATACCGAATGCGTTTATTTCTGGCCGGGGAGATAAGAATCAGCTTTTATTTCCGTTCGGCATTAAAACACGTCATATCGACTTCGACTTTGCAATCCACAACCAGGTCCTGCACGCTGCAAATACGGGCGGGCGGGTTATCATGAAAAAGCTCACTAAACACTTTATTAAATGAGCTGAAGTAACGTGCATCCGTCAGGACCGCCGTCACATGCACCACATCCTGAATCCGATAGCCTGCTTCCTGCATAATGGTCAGACAGTTGTCGAAGGCCAGGCGCGTCTGCTCAATTATGCCGCCTTCAACGACCTCGCCGCCTTTCATTGGCGTCTGCCCGGAGATATACAGCCAGCCGTCGGCTTCTACCGCACGGGCAAAAGGCAGCTTTTGTCCTCCGGTACCGACACCGCCCTCTGTGCCATAGCGCTTGATTGTCATGCTTGTGCCCTTAGAATCATTCCTGTAGCTTGTCTGATATACCGGAATTAAATCTGCAATACCGGATAGGTCGAGATTTGCACAATGTTATTTCTTTTGCAATAGCCTGATCAGGGATTATTTTGATGCTTTACAACTGGCTTCACGAATATTTGTCATTAATGATAAGTTTTTTAAATAAATGGTGATGAAGATCTCTTTTTATCATTATTGAGTGCGCTCTTTTGGTGCCCTGATAAATAGCATGTCGCGAAAAAAAGAAAAGGCGGGATAGCGTGCGCGACCGTAGGTAAAACAAAGTGGGCTGTGTATGATGTATTACATCAACCTTAACGTGACGATCCCGGCAGGAGAATAAGGGTATGCAGGAAGATAAACCCGCCAGAGCACGTGGCGTGGACCGTGTGATCGCGATTTTTCGTCAGTTACACGTTGCCCGCCAGCCCATGGCGATGCGTGAACTGATCGAGGCGACGGGCGCGCCCCGCTCAAGCGTGTATGAACTGGTTAATCTGTTGAGTGAGGCGGGGCTGGTCGAAATTGATTCGGAAGGCAGTATCTATTTTGGTCGTGAAATGCACTATTACGGTGCGGATTATATGGCGCACAATCCCCTGATCCGTCGTGCCCATCAGTTAATGATCGAGATGGTTGCTGAGCATGGTGAAACCGTGCAGCTGTGTATGCTGGAAGGCAATAAATACACGGTGGTTCTGTCAGAGAGCAATGCCCATCCGTTCAAGATAACCTCCGATATCGGCGTTAAAATCCCGATTCCCTGGACAGCCACCGGCCGCTTGCTGCTGAGTAACTGGAGCGATGAGGCGATTTTGGCCCTGATCCCGGAAGAGGATTACCAGCTGGCGAACGGGAAGGTGCTGGATAAGCAGGACTTTCTGGCTGACATTCACCGGGCCGGGCATCTTGGCTACTCCATGACGGAAGGGCTGTCAGAGAGCTTTACCTGCTGTATGGCTGCGCCTATTCGCGCCCGCAACGATCTGGCGGTGGCGGCCATCTGTTTTATGGTAAGCCGGGATACACCAGAAGCGCGGCGTCAGATGCTGCTGAAAACCTTAATTAACGCGGGTCAGAAGCTGTCTGACTTTACCTGAGCCGACGGGCAAGTTGAAAGCAGCGCCGCGTGGGGAAACGAGGCGCCCGGCGCTGTTGGCTCAGGGGCTACAGGTCTTTCAGCCCCGCAAACGCATCGGCTGTGCGCGTCACGTTGACCTTTGTGACCTCATAATGGGCCACGGCGACAAAGGGATCTTCCGCCAGAATCGTATCCAGCCGGGCGCGATCCATGTCTCTTACCATGATCATGCCGCCCGTGCGGGGATCTTTGCGGCCGGCAGCAATAAACTCACCGTTGTCAAAATAGCGATCCAGCCACGTTATATGGGGTGCCAGCAGGGCTTCCACTTCCTCGATGGGCCGAAAATAACTCAGGTAAATGACATACATCGTCTGTCCTCACACTTTGGGGTTGGTTAACTCGCTCAGCAATGGCAGCAGCACTTTAACGCTGTCATGGGTACGAAGACCAATCCGGCCGGGTAGCCAGTGATCTAAAAAATCCAGATTATCGCGATCGGTCTGATGCCAGGTCGTGCCATCCGGGAAATGCCGGGAACGGGTGCGTTGCTGTTCACCATCCTTGCTGCCCAGGTTCCAGTTTCGCGCAGTGACATCAAGCAAAGGGAATCCTGCCGCGTCGAAAGGATTGATGCCCTGAAAATCAGTGCTCTTCATCTGACGACTGACGGCAGAAATGCCATAGCCGCGAGCCAGCAGTAAGGCGCGTTCGCTGGTCTGTTTACGCACGGCGCGCGGCGTGTTGATGCCGCTGTTGAAATAAAGGTGGTCGCCCGTAATCAGGCTGTTGAGATCGATCACCAGCAGCGTATTTTTTTTCTCTTTCTCACTCATGCGTGCCACATAGTCTTCCATGCCGTGCAACTGTGATTCGCTCGCGCTGAGCGCGACAAAGCGCACGCCATAATGGAGCGGTTTATGACTCATCTGCCGGGCCAGTTCCAGCATCACGCCAAGCCCGGATGCATTGTCATCAACGCCTTGCAAACGCAATCCGCCTACGCTGCGCGCGGTTTCACTGCGGGTGAGCGGAATCCAGGTATCCAGGCTGGCGACAACCAGGATTTCCTGGGGCGCACTGCCTTCACGCGCGGCAATAACCGATGTCGCGGTAAGCTTATGCCAGCGCGAGGTGCCGTCATTTTCATGCCAGCTGTAGCCGGTATTAAACTGCCGGGTATTAGTTTCAAAACCGAGTTGGGTAAACTGCTGCTGCAGATAGTCGGCCGCCATCAGTTCAGCCGGGCTTCCGCTCATGCGGCCGGGAAAATAGGTGGCAATATGACGAACCTGTTGCTCAGCAAAGTGCCCGGTGAGGTCGGTCACGGCCTGAGCGCTGAAAATAATGCAGCCGCCAAGCAGTACGGCCAGGCGGAGAAAGGCAGACATGTCGGGTTCCTTGTGGATCATTCCGTAAAAGAGGGCCATATTTTTTTGTGCCTAGTATGAAACTGTGACGGTGATTACACAATTTGAATCGTCCGGAAAGCCTCATAAGATCATTCGCTAAGCACATTTTGTTCTGAGCTTTTGCCGGGCGTTATTCCATTCGGTAACATCTCATTCCAATTCGTAATTTCATCTCAATAAACCTGTGAACGTATAGTCGCGATAACGCATCGTAACAACACTAGGGTTAACGTGGATTATTTGCCTCTTTTTGCCGATCTCGCAGGTCGACCCGTACTGGTCGTCGGCGGCGGAGATATCGCGGCGCGCAAGATTGAGCTGCTGCGTCGGGCCGGGGCGCGCATTCAAATCGCCTCACGCGAACTCTGCCCCGAGTTACAGGCTTTGCTGGATGAACAGCAGCTTGAATGGCTGGCCACGTCCTTTGAACCCGCTCAGCTCGACAAGGTCTTTCTGGTCATTGCCGCTACAGATGACAATGCGCTGAATGCGCAGGTCTATGACGAAGCGAATGCCCGCCACAAGCTGGTAAACGTGGTAGACGATCAGCCTAAATGCAGCTTTATTTTCCCCTCTATTGTTGATCGCTCGCCACTGGTCGTGGCGATCTCCTCCAGTGGCACCGCGCCGGTGCTGGCCCGCATGCTGCGCGAGAAACTCGAAACGCTGCTGCCATCCCATCTGGGCCAAATGGCCGAGCTGGCGGGTCAGTGGCGTGACAAAGTCAAAGCTCGCTTCAGCCGTATGTCCGATCGCCGTCGTTACTGGGAAAGAATATTTAATGGCCGTTTTGCCAGTCAGATGGCGACGGGCGACGTTACGGCCGCTAAACAGACGCTGGATAGCGAACTGGGCGATCAGCCGCCCCGACAGGGCGAAATTATTCTGGTTGGCGCGGGGCCTGGCGACAGCGGCCTGTTAACCCTGCGCGGACTGCAGGTGATGCAGCTGGCGGACGTGGTGCTCTACGATCATCTCGTCAGCGATGAGGTGCTCGATCTGGTCCGGCGCGATGCCGATCGTATCTGCGTAGGCAAGCGTGCCAGCGCCCATCTCCTGCCGCAGGACGAAATTAACCAGTTGATGGTGCAGCTGGCGCAGAAAGGCAAACGTGTGGTGCGCCTTAAAGGCGGCGATCCCTTTATTTTTGGCCGCGGCGGCGAAGAGTTACAGGCGGCGCAGCAAGCGGGCATTCCATTCCAGGTCGTGCCTGGCGTAACGGCCGCCGCAGGGGCTACCGCTTATGCCGGCATTCCGCTGACGCACCGTGATTACGCACAAAGCGTGCTGTTTATCACCGGACACTGCCGTCCGGATGGCGATGATATTGACTGGCCATCCCTCGCGCGTGCCCGTCAGACGCTGGCGATTTACATGGGCGCTGTCAAGGCGGCTCACATCAGCCAGCAGCTTATTCTTCATGGGCGCGCCGCCTCAACACCGGTTGCGGTGATTGGGCGCGGTACCCGGTCGGATCAACAGGTATTGACCGGCACACTCGAACATCTGGAGACGCTGGCAGCGTCAGCGCCTTCCCCGGCCCTGCTGGTGATTGGGGAAGTGGTTAATTTACACGGGCAACTGGCCTGGTTTCAGCATTCGGCACAGCAGGGGGCTCGCGAGTCCGCCGTTGTCAATCTGGCTTGAGAGGAAAAACGATGGACCAAAAACGACTCACTCATCTGCGCCAACTGGAGGCGGAGAGCATCCATATTATCCGCGAAGTGGCAGCCGAATTCGGCAATCCGGTCATGATGTATTCCATCGGCAAGGATTCCTCTGTCATGCTGCATCTGGCGCGTAAGGCCTTCTACCCAGGCACGTTGCCGTTTCCGTTGCTGCACGTGGACACTGGCTGGAAATTTCGCGAGATGTATGAATTCCGCGACCGCACCGTTAAAGCGATGGGCGCGGAGCTGTTGGTACATCGCAATCCCGAAGGGGTGGCGATGGGGATCAACCCCTTTGTGCACGGCAGTGCCAAGCACACCGACATTATGAAAACCGAAGGCCTGAAGCAGGCGCTGAACAAGTACGGCTTTGATGCGGCCTTCGGCGGCGCCCGTCGGGATGAAGAGAAGTCACGTGCCAAAGAGCGTATTTACTCGTTCCGTGACCGTTTTCACCGCTGGGACCCAAAAAATCAGCGCCCGGAACTGTGGCACAACTACAACGGCCAGATTAACAAAGGTGAGAGCATCCGTGTTTTCCCGCTGTCTAACTGGACCGAGCTGGATATCTGGCAATACATCTTCCTGGAAAACATTGAGATCGTGCCGCTTTATCTGGCCGCGCCGCGTCCCGTACTGGAACGTGATGGCATGTTGATGATGATCGATGACGATCGAATTAACCTCCAGCCAGGTGAAGTGATCAAACAGCGCATGGTTCGTTTCCGTACCCTTGGGTGCTGGCCGTTGACCGGTGCGGTGGAATCTGAAGCGCAAACCTTGCCTGAGATTATTGAAGAGATGCTGGTTTCCACCACCAGCGAGCGTCAGGGCCGTGTGATTGACCGCGATCAGTCCGGTTCGATGGAACTGAAAAAACGTCAGGGTTATTTCTAAGGAGACGCCAGATGAATACCGTAATTGCACAACAGATTGCCGAACAGGGCGGCGTTGAAGCCTGGCTGACCGCACAACAACATAAAAGCCTGCTGCGTTTTCTGACCTGCGGCAGCGTCGATGACGGCAAAAGTACGCTGATTGGCCGCTTGCTGCATGACACGCGTCAGATCTATGAAGATCAGCTGTCTTCATTACAAAGCGACAGCAAACGTCACGGCACCCAGGGCGAGAAACTGGATCTGGCGCTGCTGGTCGATGGCTTACAGGCCGAGCGCGAGCAGGGGATCACAATTGATGTCGCCTATCGCTATTTCTCCACCGAAAAACGTAAGTTCATCATCGCCGACACGCCAGGCCATGAGCAGTACACCCGCAATATGGCAACGGGCGCATCAACCTGTGACCTGGCGATCCTGCTGATCGACGCCCGCAAAGGCGTACTGGATCAGACGCGTCGCCACAGCTTTATTTCGACGCTGCTGGGCATCAAGCATCTGGTTGTGGCGATAAACAAAATGGATCTGGTGGATTACCAGCAGTCTGTGTTTGAGCAGATCAAGCAGGATTACCTCGATTTTGCCGGCCAGTTGCCTGAAGACCTGGATATTCGCTTTGTGCCGATGTCGGCGCTGGAAGGCGAAAACGTCGCCTCACAGAGCCAGAGCATGCCGTGGTACAGCGGCCCGACGTTACTCGACGTTCTGGAAACCGTGGAGTTAAACGCGGTGGTGGATCACCAGCCGATGCGTTTCCCGGTGCAGTATGTTAATCGTCCCAATCTCGACTTCCGCGGTTATGCCGGTACGCTGGCCTCTGGCGTGGTGAAAGTGGGACAGCGCGTTAAAGTCCTGCCTTCAGGCGTGGAGTCCACCATTGCCCGCATTGTGACCTTTGACGGCGATCTGCAGGAAGCGGGAGCGGGCGAGGCCATTACGCTGGTCCTGAACGACGAAATCGATATCAGCCGTGGCGATCTGTTAGTGGACGCCAGCGCCGAGCTGCGCGCCGTTCAGTCCGCCACCGTCGATGTGGTGTGGATGGCCGAGCAGCCGCTTCAGGCCGGACAGAGCTACGATGTAAAAATCGCCGGTAAGAAAGCCCGTGGACGAGTGGAAAAGGTCATTCACCAGGTTGAGATTAATTCACTGGAGAAACGGCAGGTGGACAATCTGCCGCTGAACGGGATTGGCCTTGCTGAGTTTACGTTTGATGAGCCGCTGGTGCTTGACAGCTATCAGCAAAATCCCGTAACCGGCGGCATGATCATTATTGATCGTCTGAGTAACGTCACCGTAGGCGCGGGGCTGATTCATGAACCACTGAACGATCGGCCGCAGCACAACGGCGAGTTCAGCGCGTTCGAACTCGAGCTTAATGCACTGGTCCGTCGCCACTTCCCGCACTGGAATGCGCGCGATCTGCTGGGCGGTCAGTAATGGCCCAACACGATGAAAACGTAGTATGGCATGACCATCCGGTTACGCGGCAGGCACGCGAACAGCAACATGGCCATCAGGGCGTGGTACTGTGGTTTACCGGCCTTTCGGGGTCCGGTAAATCCACCGTTGCGGGGGCGCTGGAGCAGGCGCTACACCGTATCGGTGTCAGCACCTATCTGCTGGACGGCGATAATGTCCGTCACGGGTTGTGTCGCGATCTGGGCTTTAGCGATGAACATCGTAAAGAGAATATCCGCCGTGTAGGCGAGGTGGCCAAACTGATGGTGGATGCCGGTTTGGTCGTCCTTACCGCCTTTATCTCACCGCACCGTGCCGAGCGCCAGATGGTGCGCGATCTGCTGGACAGCGACCGGTTTATCGAGGTTTTTGTCGATACGCCGCTGGCAGTGTGTGAAGCGCGCGATCCTAAAGGGTTGTACAAAAAAGCCCGTGCAGGCGAGTTACAGAATTTCACTGGAATAGACAGCGTTTATGAAGCGCCGGACCAGCCAGAAATCTGGCTTAACGGGGAACAATTGGTTACAAAACTGACGGCCCAATTGTTAGATCTGCTGCGTCAGCGCGATATTATCAGTTCCTGAACAGACAGCGGCAAAGCGCCTTTCGTTTTGCCGCCTTCGCGTTGACAGGATATTTATGCAGAACATTACTCCCATGCTGGCACGCAAAGACCACCGTACACCGGATGAGCCTCGTTCCGTCCTTCCTGGAGGCGTCATTGGCTTTATCTGTTACTGGTGCGCGCTTGCCATACCTTTCCTGTTGTACGGCTCCAGCACGCTGTTTTTCTTCCTCTACACGTGGCCCTTTTTCCTGGCCCTGTTTCCCGTTTCCGTTCTCACAGGAATGGTATTGAATACCTGGCTCCGTGGGCAACTGCTCTGGACCGTTCTGATCTGCGTTGCTGCGGTGGCCTGTCAGTTCTGGTTACTGTTCCTGTTTCTGTCCCGCTGGTAAGGACACTGATGTCTAAACGCAGCAGCAGGTTACAAAAGTTTTCCTGCTTTGCGTCCGATCTTTTCCTCCCTTTTTTGTCTGCATAAACGGCATTGCACGCCATTTTTACTGCCAGTGTGGAGTCCTGGGTAAAGTTATGGGATGATTGGGCCGTTTTTAGGGGGCGGGATGGGAAAACTGACGTTACTGCTGTTGGTGCTGTTGGGTTGGCTGCAATATTCATTGTGGCTGGGTAAGAATGGCATCCATGACTTTACGCGCGTCAACGATGACGTTGCGGTACAAAAGGCGAATAACGCCAAATTGAAAATGCGCAACGATCAACTCTTTGCTGAAATTGACGATCTCAATGGCGGCTCTGAAGCGATTGAGGAACGCGCACGCAGCGAATTAGGCATGATTAAGCCTGGTGAAACCTTCTATCGTCTGGTCCCTGACCAGAACAAACGCAACGCGCAACAAGCCGCGCAAAACCAACAACGATAAAACATGAACAATCGGTCCCACTCTGCGGATGTGATTGCCGTTGTGCCCGCTGCCGGTATCGGCAGCCGCATGCAGGCAACCTGCCCTAAACAGTATCTGACGATTGGTCAGCACACCCTTCTGGAACACAGCATTGCCCGTCTGTTTTCCCATCCAGCTGTCTCGCAGGTTATCGTCGCGTTAAGCCCAGACGATCGGCACTTTGCTGCTTTGCCTCTGGCAGACGATCCGCGCGTGATTTGCGTCACCGGGGGCGATACGCGCGCGGAGTCGGTTCTGGCTGGCCTGCAGGCAGCTCAGGGTGCCAGCTGGGTGCTGGTTCACGATGCGGCACGGCCTTGCCTGCATCCTGACGACCTGGATCGTCTGCTGCAGTTGCGGGAAACCAGCAAAACGGGCGGCATTCTGGCGGCGCCCGTGTGTGACACCATGAAACGCGGCGAGCCTGGTCAGGCGGCGATTGCGCACACTGTCGATCGCGACAACCTGTGGCACGCTTTAACCCCGCAATTTTTCCCCCGGGCCTTACTGACGGCCAGCCTGATGCGAGCCTTGAACGAAGGGGCGACCATTACCGACGAAGCCTCGGCGCTGGAGTACTGCGGTTATCATCCTGAGCTGGTAACAGGCCGTAGCGACAACATCAAAGTTACCCGCCCGGAAGACTTAGCCCTGGCGGCTTTTTATCTCAGTCAGATTCAGTCAAAGGAGAGCACATAATGCGTATCGGTCACGGTTTTGACGTTCACGCCTTCGGTGGAGAAGGTCCGCTGGTGATTGGCGGTGTGCGAATCCCATTTGAGTATGGCTTTATTGCCCATTCCGATGGTGATGTGGCGCTGCATGCGCTCACCGATGCGCTGTTGGGCGCGGTGGCCATGGGCGATATTGGCAAGCTGTTCCCGGACACCGATCCGGCGTTCAAAGGCGCGGACAGCCGCGGGCTGTTGCGTGAAGCATGGCGTCGCATTGAGGCCAAAGGCTACTGCATTGGCAACGTCGATGTCACGCTGATTGCCCAGGCACCTAAAATGCTGCCGCACGTGCCGCAAATGCGCATTAATATTGCCGAAGATCTGGGCTGCCACATGGACCAGGTTAACGTTAAAGCCACCACCACCGAGAAACTCGGTTTTACCGGTCGGGGTGAAGGTATTGCGTGTGAAGCGGTGGCCTTACTGTTGAAAGTGGAACCGGCATGACGCTGCACTACCTGCAGGGTACGCCAAAGGCGACAGGCGTGATTAAAGCGACACCGGAAGATTTCGTGGTCGTGGAAGATTTGGGTTATCAGCCGGATGGCGAGGGTGAGCACGTGCTGGTGCGCATTCGCAAAAGCGGCGCCAATACCCGTTTTGTTGCCGAAGCCCTGGCGAAGTTTATGAAGGTCAGCGTACGCGACCTGAGCTATGCGGGCATGAAAGATCGCCACGCGGTCACGGAACAGACGCTTTGCTTTCGCGTCCCCGGCAATTCCATGCCCGTTCTGGCGGGGTTTGCGCTGGACGGCGTTGACATACTTGAGGTGGTGCGCCATAAGCGCAAGCTGCGCATCGGTGCCCTGGCGGGAAATGCATTCCGGCTGGTGATCCGGCAGGTCAGCCATCGTGAGGAAACAGAGGCGCGGCTGGTTAGCATCCGTGATAACGGCGTGCCCAACTATTTTGGCGAACAACGCTTTGGCCGCAACGGCAATAACCTGGTGACGGCGGCAAAGTTAGCGCGGAACGAGATTCAGATACGCGATCGCAGCAAGCGCGGACTGATGCTCTCGGCGGCGCGCAGTGCGCTGTTCAATCAGGTGACCAGCATGCGTTTAGCGCAGCAGGGCGGATTAACCCAGGTTATGAACGGGGATGCACTGCAGCTTACCGGTCGCGGCAGCTGGTTCGTTGCCCAGCCGGAAGAGCTGGCCGAGCTGCAGACGCGTGTTAATCAGCATGCGCTTCGCATTACGGCACCGTTGCCGGGGCAGGGCGAGCCCGGCCCTCAGGCGGATGCGCTGGCTTTTGAACAGCAGTGCCTGGCCGATGCCGGTGAGCTGCGCGGTCTGCTTGAGCGTGAGCGCGTGGATGCCGGGCGCCGGGCGATGCTGGTGGTTCCGCGCGACCTGCGCTGGCGCTGGCAGGATGAGGCCACGCTGGAGATGCAATTCTGGCTGCCCGCAGGCAGCTTTGCCACCAGCGTTGTCCGGGAGTTGCTCAACAGCACCGAGTTACTTGATATGCCTGACGAATAAGCCGCGACGTCGCCTGTGTATCAGAACCGGCCTCGTCGCCAGGCTGCCAACGAGCCGCCTAGGCGGCCCGTTGGCATGGCAGTGTGCGTATTTCATTGTTCCAGATGCTTCCACATCGTGGCAACCTTGCTCTTTTCCTGCCCGCTCGTTTGATTTTCGCCTACCACTTCCTCTCGCTCACCGCTAGAATGCAAAAGTCGCTGTCCACTCTTAACTTGTTGCCATGCCTCAAAACAGGTCCATATAACGGCGGCCCGGTTGAACAGAAAAGGTCAGAATTAAATGCGGATATTGCTCAGCAACGATGATGGCATCCACGCGCCTGGTATTCAGACGCTGGCAAAGGCTTTGCGTCAATTTGCCGAGGTGCAGGTTGTGGCACCGGATCGTAATCGCAGTGGTGCCTCTAACTCATTGACGCTGGAAACCCCGTTGCGCACCTTTACCCATGACAATGGGGATATTGCCGTGCAAATGGGTACGCCCACCGATTGCGTTTATTTGGGCGTGAATGCGCTTATGCAGCCCCGGCCAGACATCGTGGTGTCAGGCATTAATGCCGGCCCCAATTTGGGGGATGATGTGATCTATTCCGGTACGGTAGCGGCCGCAATGGAGGGCCGCCATCTGGGATTGCCCGCCGTGGCGGTATCGTTAAATGGCCAGCTGCACTATGACACTGCCGCGGCAGTGACCTGTGCCATTCTTAAAGCGCTGACGCAACAACCGCTGCGCACCGGACGCATCTTAAATATCAACGTGCCCGATTTGCCTCTGGCTGAAATAAAGGGCATTCGCGTCACGCGCTGCGGCAGCCGTCATCCGGCCGATCGGGTGATTGCGCAAACCGACCCTCGTGGTAATCCGCTGTACTGGATTGGCCCGCCCGGTGAAAAACTGGATGCGGGCCCTGAGACTGACTTTGCCGCCGTGGATGAGGGCTATGTGTCAGTGACTGCATTGCACGTCGATCTGACTGCGCATAATGCGCAGGCTGTTCTCAGCACCTGGCTGGCCAACGCTGAGGTACACCTGGCATGGTAAGTCGGCGTATTGAGACATTGCTGTCACAGCTGCGTCAACAGGGCATTAAAGATGAGCACCTGTTAAAAGCCATTGCCGATGTCCCGCGCGAACGCTTTATTGATGAAGCCTTCGAGCACAAAGCCTGGGACAACATGGCGCTGCCCATCGGGTCCGGTCAAACCATCTCGCAGCCCTATATGGTGGCACGCATGACCGCGTTGCTGGCGCTGACAGAGCACGCGCGCGTGCTGGAGATTGGCACCGGTTCCGGCTACCAGACCGCCATCCTCGCCCACCTGGTTGAACACGTTTACTCGGTCGAGCGCATTAAAGGCCTGCAGTGGCAGGCCAAACGGCGCCTGAAACAGCTTGATTTACACAATGTTTCAACCCGACACGGCGATGGCTGGCAGGGTTGGCCGTCTCGTGGCCCTTTTGATGCCATTATCGTTACCGCGGCACCGCCTGAAATTCCGATTGCGCTGATAGCGCAACTGGCGGAAGGCGGCATTATGGTGCTGCCCGTAGGTGAGGAGCAGCAGGTGTTAAAGCGTCTGCGCCGCCGCGGCAATGAGATTACAGAAGAAACCATTGAGCCGGTCCGTTTCGTTCCCTTAGTTCAGGGCGATCTGGCCTGACTGCCTTGTTAGCATTTCTTCATAACTGTTTCATGGAATCAGGTAGTTGATATTGCTACTATCCAGTTCATTCAACGAAAATCCAGCGTTTAACGTGCCGCACAGTGTATTGTGCTGGTGAGACGAGTAAGTCAGTTTTTTAAAGGTTGCCACCACGGGGGATTAATGAGCACGGGAAGCACAATTTTTCAGTTACGCCGTCTGGCGGCGCTTTCACTGGTGAGTTTTTGGCTGGCAGGCTGTAGTTCAGGCGATAATACTCAGGCGCCGATAAGCAATATCGGCGACAGCAACAGCGTTAATGACAACAGTAATATGGCTGGCTCTGGTACTGCGCCAGCCACCGGCGGCGTGCCCTCTGTGCCACCGCAGGGCGGAATGTTAAGCCGTAGTACACCTTTACCGCAGAACAATTCGGGAATCATTAGTGCCAATAATAATAATGTGCAAACTGAAAATGGCCGGATTGTGTACAACAGAAGTTATCAGAATATTCCTAAAGGTAGCTATTCTGGCCAGACCTACACCGTAAAACGTGGGGATACCTTGTTCTATATCGCCTGGATTACGGGCAATGACTTCCGCGATTTAGCGCAGCGCAACAACGTTCAGGCCCCTTACAGCCTGAATGTGGGACAGACGCTACAGGTTGACAACGGCTCGGGTCAGCCCATTACCGGTGGCAACGCCATCACCGCTGCAGATGCAACGCAAAGCGGCGTTGTGAGTGCACCACAAATAAAACAGGCCCCTGTTGCACAGCAGCCTGTTATTACGTATTCTGATGATTCGGGTGAATCGAGTGGCAGCAAATTGTTGCCTTCGAAGGGAGCAAATGTTGCAACGACAACAGCTCCAGCCGTTACCGCACCGCCTACGGTTAGCAGTACAACTAACAGTTCAACCCCTGTGGGAAGCTGGCGTTGGCCAACTGAAGGTAAGATCATCGATAACTTCTCTGCCGCCGAGGGTGGCAATAAAGGCATCGATATCGCAGGTTCGCGCGGACAGCCAATTGTAGCCACTGCTTCAGGAAGGGTGGTTTACGCAGGCAATGCGCTTCGTGGTTACGGTAATTTAATCATCATTAAACACAATGATGATTACCTGAGTGCCTACGCCCATAACGATACAATGCTGGTCCGGGAACAACAGGAAGTTAAGGCTGGGCAAAAGATCGCTACCATGGGTAGCACCGGAACCAGTTCAGTTAGATTACACTTTGAAATTCGTTACAAGGGGAAATCCGTAAACCCGTTGCGTTATTTGCCGCAGCGATAATCCGGCAGAGTCCTCAGGAATCTGCCCTGGAATCACGGGTAGGAGCCACTTATGAGCCAGAATACGCTGAAAGTAAACGAGTTACATGAGAACGCGGAATTCGAAGAGAATGGAGCAGAGATTTTTGATGAGAAGGCACTCGTTGAAAATGAATCTGGCGACAATGATGTAGCAGAAGAGGAGTTGCTGGCGCAGGGTGCGACGCAACGTGTACTTGATGCTACTCAACTCTATCTTGGGGAGATTGGCTATTCTCCATTGCTGACGGCAGAGGAAGAAGTTCTCTTTGCTCGCCGCGCATTACGAGGTGATATTCCTTCTCGTCGCCGCATGATCGAAAGTAACTTACGCCTGGTGGTTAAGATTGCCCGACGTTACAGCAATCGCGGTCTGGCTCTGCTGGACCTGATTGAAGAAGGTAACCTCGGCCTGATCCGCGCCGTTGAAAAGTTTGATCCAGAACGTGGATTCCGCTTCTCAACGTATGCCACCTGGTGGATTCGTCAGACCATTGAACGGGCAATCATGAACCAGACCCGTACAATTCGTTTGCCAATCCATATTGTTAAAGAACTGAACGTTTATCTGCGTACTGCGCGTGAACTTTCTCACAAGCTTGACCATGAGCCGAGTGCGGAAGAAATTGCAGAACAACTGGATAAGCCGGTTGATGACGTTAGTCGTATGTTGCGTCTCAACGAACGCATTACCTCAGTTGATACTCCACTGGGAGGGGATTCTGAGAAAGCGCTGCTGGATATTCTGGCCGATGAAAAAGACAACGGCCCAGAAGACACTACGCAAGATGACGATATGAAACAAAGTATCGTTAAATGGTTGTTCGAACTGAACGCTAAGCAGCGCGAAGTGTTGGCTCGTCGTTTCGGCCTGTTGGGCTATGAAGCGGCAACGCTCGAAGATGTTGGCCGTGAAATCGGTTTAACCCGCGAGCGTGTTCGCCAGATTCAGGTTGAAGGTTTGCGCCGTCTGCGTGAAATCCTGCAGGGTCAGGGCCTCAGCATTGAAGCACTGTTCCGCGAATAAGCNGTCACAGAGCACATCAACAGAAAGCGATGGTTAACCCCATCGCTTTTTTTTTATCTGCGTNTTATGCCTCTGCCCGCAGGGCAAAATACTCGCCTGACAAAAAACAGGGCCGACGGGCCGCATCTTTTGTCAGGCACANTGTTACATCCTCCGGAAAACCGCGCTGTATCAGTTCTGCTGCTGACGAACAGTGAAACAGCGCCGTGAAATCCTGCAACTGATGAGCGTGCCAGGCTGCGACAGCGGTCTGTGCTTCCGGTGACAGCGAGTTTCGCTCAAGTGCGGCAATGATCCCCCCGGCAACCACATAGTCCTCAATACAGGGGCGAAGGCTCCCGTCCGGCCAACGCTCGCCGCAAGGGACAATCAAAAGACGTTTAAAGGGGCGGCAGGCCTCGGCGGTGGCAGTGAGGTTTCTCAGACAGCCTGTCAGCACGGGCACGCCCCACTCTCGTGCCCGGAAGCAGGTTGCGGAGCCATTAGGGGAAGGCAGTACCAACCTTTCACCAGGGCGAACGCTGAGCAACGTTCGGGGCGACAGGCTGTAGCCTTCGCCACCGAATCGCCTGTCGCTGTTCGCCGCGACAGCACCGACGGACTGCGCATAATGGACGACAGTCTGATCTTTCCAGGGATAGGGATACACGCGTGCCCCGTTCTCCACGGCAAGACTGACGCAGGTGGAAAAGGACATCACATCCACTATCACAATGGCATCCACATTGCCGGCAAGATGATCCAGTGCGGCGATGCCCCATTCGAGACGAATTGCAAACGCGTCCTGACTGTACCAGTGCATAAGCTGTTCCTGAAGTGTGAGGATAACAGGAAGGCGCAACCCGCTAAGTTACCCCTGCCTGCGCAATAACTTTTGCAGCCGTCTTTGCTGCCAACGGCGGATCGCTTCCTTGAAAATAAACAGGCGTAATGCTCTGACCACGAGTAAGGCTCCCCAAATAGCAGCGACCCAAAGTGACCAGCGCTCATTCGGCGAGGTAAAGTGGTTGAGGACGAACAGCAGTGTGCACACTACCACGGCGCTAAACAGAGAACGGTAAAACCGACTCTCGGCAGCAAGCTGCAGGCGGGCATCTGAAATGTAGCTGTCCAACGCTTCGCCGTTCTCCGCTGATGCCTCGCTGGTCAGGTCGGTGATTTTACACGCAAAGACGGCCGCCAGCGCACTCAACGTTTCCAGACTGGGTGGATCACCGTTTTCAATGCGTTGTACGGTTCGGGTGCTGAGTCCGGCCATTTCGGCCAGTTGCTCCTGTGACCAGGCGCGGGCAAGACGATATTCTCTGACTTTATTCAGGTTACGCATAGTGCAGTCTCCGAAAGAGTAAACAATCGGTAAGCAGCATCCCCGGTTAGCGTCGTCAGGAACACGATCGCAGCACGACAGGCACACGACAGCAGTATGACACCGCTTTAACGGCTGGTCATAGCGTAAAGCAGTAACAGAAAAATGCGCCAGCAGAATGGGAAACGCGGGCGCAAGAGAAGGTNGACGCGCAGTCAGTTNCCGCCCAGTCAAGGGCGGCAGTGATCAGACCAGCGATTTAAGTCGATAGATCCAGTCCAGCGCCTGTCGCGGTGTCAGCGTATCGGGATCCAGTGCCTCAAGTGCTTCCACGGCAGGGGAGGTTTCTTCTACCAACAGCGGCAACTGCGAGCCGTCAATGTTTGACGTCGCGGACTGACTGGAAACCGTTTCGAGCTCTTTCAGCTTATTGCGCGCCCGTTTAATGACCTCTTTGGGCACGCCCGCGAGCGCAGCTACGGCCAGTCCGTAGCTTTTACTGGCAGCCCCGTCTTGCACGCTATGCATGAACGCAATCGTATCGCCGTGTTCAACTGCNTCCAGGTGAACGTTAACCACGCCTTCCAGTTTTTCAGGCAGGGTNGTCAGTTCAAAGTAGTGCGTTGCAAACAGGGTCATCGCTTTAATACGGTTAGCCAGATTTTCCGCACAGGCCCAGGCCAGCGATAAACCGTCATACGTCGANGTGCCGCGGCCGATTTCATCCATCAGGACNAGGCTGTTTTCTGTCGCGTTGTGCAGAATATTGGCCGTCTCGGTCATTTCAACCATAAAGGTCGAACGCCCGGAGGCCAGATCATCTGCCGCGCCCACACGGGTGAAGATACGATCAAGTGGACCAATGACCACCTCTTCGGCAGGAACGAAGCTGCCAATCCAGGCCATCAGGGCGATTAATGCCGCCTGGCGCATGTAGGTACTTTTACCGCCCATATTCGGACCGGTGATGATCAACATGCGGCGTTGTGGGGCCAGAGAGAGCGGGTTCGCGATAAAAGGTTCTTTCAGGACCTGCTCCACTACCGGATGGCGGCCGGCGGTAATTTTAATCCCGGGCTTGTCGTGCAGCGTGGGACGGCAGTAGTTAAGTGTCCAGGCACGTTCTGCGAGGTTACTCAGGACATCCAGTTCGGCCAGCGCCGCCGCACTGAGCTGCAGCGCTTCAAGATGCGGCAACAGCTGGTCAAACAGGCCTTCATACAGGCTTTTCTCCAGCGCCAGCGCTTTGCCCTTAGAGGTAAGGACTTTATCTTCGTACTCTTTCAGCTCTGGAATGATGTAGCGCTCTGCGTTCTTCAACGTCTGACGGCGAACATAGTGGATAGGCACCTGATGGCTCTGGCCACGGCTGACCTGAATGTAGTAGCCGTGAACGCCGTTAAAGCCCACTTTCAGGCTGTCCAGACCGAGCTTTTCGCGTTCGCGAACTTCCAGTCGATCCAGATAATCTGTTGCGCCATCGGCGAGTGCTCGCCACTCATCAAGCTCGGCGTTATAACCGGGCGCAATAACGCCACCATCCCTGATTAATACCGGGGGGGATTCGACAACGGCCTGCTCAAGCAGAGTGCGCAGTTCGCTAAACTCGCCCATCTGTGCACGCAGCGTTTTCAACTGGGCGGATTCGGCGTTTGCCAGCAGATCGTTGAGTTCCGGCAACTGCTGAAAGGCATGGCGCATGCGCGCCAGATCACGCGGGCGCGCCGTTCGCAGCGCCAGTCGGGCCAGAATACGCTCTAAATCACCGACCTGGCGCAGAAAGGGTTGCAGCACATCGCTGAGCGGTTGCAGCTCTGCAATTGATGCCTGTCGTTTCGCGATGATACTACTGTCACGCAGCGGCATATGCAGCCAGCGCTTTAGCATCCGGCTTCCCATTGGCGTGACGGTTTTATCCAGCACGGCGGCCAGCGTGTTCTCTGTTCCGCCCGCAAGATTTTGCGTAATTTCAAGGTTACGGCGCGTGGCCGCATCCATAATGATGCTGTCCTGCTGACGCTCCATGCTAAGAGAGCGGATATGGGGCAGGCTGGTTCGTTGGGTATCTTTCACATACTGCAGCAGACAGCCGGCGGCGCGCAGACCCAGGTGCGCCTGCTCAACACCAAAACCGTTTAAGTCTCGTGTGCCAAACTGCATGTTGAGCTGCTGACGCGCCGTGTCGATTTCAAACTCCCAAAGCGGACGGCGACGTAAACCGCGACGCTGATCGATAAGCGCCATCGCAGCAAAATCTTCCGGATAAAGTAGCTCGGCAGGATTCGTTCGCTGCAGTTCTGCCGCCATCGTTTCCTGATCGGCAGGTTCACTCAGGCGAAAACGGCCTGAGCTGATATCCAGCGTGGCATAACCATAGCCGCGCGCCCCCTGAACAATTGCCGCCAGCAGGTTATCCTGNCGTTCCTGTAACAGGGCTTCATCGCTGATGGTGCCCGGGGTAACNATACGCACGACTTTGCGTTCCACCGGGCCTTTACTCAGCGCAGGGTCGCCAATTTGCTCACAGATGGCGACTGATTCACCGAGTTGTACCAGCCGGGCTAAATAGTTTTCGACGGCGTGATGGGGCACACCGGCCATGGGAATCGGCTCGCCTGCCGAGGCACCGCGTTTGGTTAAGGAAATGTCTAACAGCTGAGAGGCACGTTTGGCATCGTCATAAAACAGCTCGTAGAAATCGCCCATGCGATAAAACAGCAGGATATCCGGATGCTCAGCCTTGAGGCGTAAATATTGCTGCATCATTGGGGTGTGTGAACCTAAACTCGCGTTGTCATTCAGTGACATAATTAATTTATTCCATTGAATTTAAAGTGAATTGTGATTTTTGTTGTTCTCATTAGATATCACGTTGTCTCATAAAAAATCACCAAATCCCACTTGTAAGTGTAGGTCAAAGTGTAGGTTGTTATGTAGGTTATGGTATAATTGCACTCAATAAACGCACAACCTACACTTGGAAAGAAAAGCTGGGTTACAGCCTCAATAAATCAAGTGGTTAGCCATAAAATGGATCTTATATGACGGATAAACCAGCAGGCAAACCTTTGTCATCCAAAGCGGTTGAAATGATGAAGCCTGGGGACAAAAACAAGGCTGATACGGGTGAGAACCGAGGCTTGCGTGTGACTTGCGGAGCTTCTGGTATCAAGACCTTTTTCTACCGCTATACTAGCCCAGTGACCAATAAGCTGTCACAGGTAAAAATTGGAAGCTTCCCACAAACCTCGCTCGCAATGGCCCGCATGAAGTTGCAAGAACTCAAACTAATCAGAAGTGAAGGGCGCTGTCCGGCGTCGGAGCTAAAAGATGAGAAGCAACGCCTACTAGAAGAGAGCCAAAAACCGAAAGCGGCAGTGCTGACAGTTGAAGGGTTGGTTGAGTTGTATCTTACCGAGCGTATTGAGGATCGTAAAACGAAGGATGGGAGGATCATTCCCGGTGCCAGAAAGCCTAAAGGGCAAGCAGAGGTTCGTCGCACTCTTTATGGTGATGCCGTTAAAACCTTAGGAACACGAAATGCTGCTGAAATTACGCGGCAGGATGTTATCAATTTAATTAATGGCATTGTTGCCCGAGGTGCAACCGTACAGGCTGGTAATGTTCTCAGGGAACTTTCACTCGCTTATGAGTTTGCAATTGGCCTTGGGCGCTTTGATGACAGTTTTGCGAATCCGGCGTTGTTAGCAAAATCCAGCTTACGACAGACTAGAATCAAGCTCACAAATGGTCGTGGAACACGGGTACTGAACGAGGCTGAGCTTGGCAAATTTCTAAAATGGCTTCCGGGTTCGGCTTATACGCCAACGATCAAAAACGTGTTACGTCTGACTCTCTGGACCGGGTGTCGTACAGGTGAAGTCTGCAATATGGCATGGAAGGATGTTGATCTTGAAAAAGGCACTATTCATCTGCGAGAAACTAAAACAGGGATAGAGCGCTACGTACAGTTATCTGATCAGGCAATCGACTTTCTCAAAGTACTACGGCTTACCTCTGATAAATATCTATTCCCTTCGCAAGCCACTAAGAAGCCAATCCAGCAGAAATATCTAACTGAAAACTCATGGCGATTACGTGAAAGCGGTCAAATGCTTGATATACCTCATTGGACGCCACACGATCTGCGTCGTACAGTACGAACGGGGCTGTCTCGTTTACAGTGTCCCAATGAGGTAGCAGAGGCCGTATTGGGGCATACACGTGGCGGCGTTGAAGGGATCTACAACTTGTATAAGTATGATGCTGAGTGCCGGAAGTGGTTGCAGGTGTGGGCGGATTATTTGGGCAGTCTACAATGAGTTTGAGCCTAATATATTTTCTTGGTTCTATTGCATTCTATTCTAAAATCAAAGAGTTAAGAGAAAAATAAGAATGAAAGCGTTTAGAAGTGTCGAAGTTGCGTGAGTTAAAATTTGTGCTAAAGCACATATTGTAAACAAAGAATTTATAAGCAGGCATGTTACATGTCCTTGATTAGTTTGATTATTTTATGAGAAGTATATATGCAATTTCAATTGATACCAGGGTTTCTTATTTTTTTAGGCTCCTACCTACCGCTTGCACTCATATTAGCATTGCAAGATATTCCTAAGGCATGGTGGAACAAGACACTATGCACAGCTCAGAGCTTCTCTAATGGAACCTGTGTATTTGTCCCTTTTGCGAATCCGATAATTTCCATCTCTTTCTTGTTAGTAACGTTGGTTGCAATGCTAATTGTTCGGATATCCCTTAAGAAGATAGATTATCCTTTCGCTGTTAATGTGAAAAAATATAAACCGATTCCGAATGAAATTATAAATTACACATTTCCTTATGTAGTGTCTTTTATGGGCATCAGTTACGATGAACCGCAAAAACTAATAGGATTTTTAGTTTTTCTTCTATGGATGTTCGCAATTACGTATAAGTCTGGTCAGATTCTTATGAATCCTCTTCTTATTATTATGGGATGGAGACTTTATGAGGCAACTATAGTTATCAGCAATGTGGAAAAAGATGTGCGTATACTTGCTCATGGAGAATTAAAGGTTGGAAATGTCACTGCTCAAACAATACAAGATTTTTATATTGTTAAAGGATAAATAGATGCAAATACAATTTGATGCGCTTAAGAATCATGATGTAAATAACAGCAATGTCCATCTTTGGGTTTTTAAAAGAAGTACAAGTGCGAATCGTTTTACTTCTCATTATGTTCAAACTGATAATAAATTAAATGATCAGTTAAAATTAATTGCCCAAGGTGAATTTCGGCGAATCACAGAGTTTCATGCCTATAGTTACTTGGCTGAAACGAATGATAATAGCTGCCTTTCTACAGTCATTGCTGGTAGTGATTTTGCCGATCTTAAAACTCTTGTTGACAGGCCTGAACCAGATTGCAGACTGGTAAATATTAAAGATTTGAAAAATGTTAGTGGCTATGTAGTTAAATTCACTCATAACGGGCAAACTGTTTATGCTATTAAACGAAGTGCAAAAAACTGGAAGGCATCATTTTTAAAAACTCATGTAAATATTGTTTTTAAAAATGGAGAGCTATCAGCAGCAGAAGATGAAGCTTTCGTAATTGAGCGGAATTTTGATTTTTATGCTATAGATACGGCTCTGTTCATTGCGAATAAGCGAGCCTTTGAATCAGTTATGGAGCATAGAGCATCTTATACACAAGCCTTTACAAATCTTCAGGCGACAGCTTCTTTTTCTGACCTCTTTACTGATATGACTACTATAATAAACTATGTGGGGAATAACTCAATTCAACTTCGTAGGATGGCTAGAGTTGAGGAGCGAGCATTATACCTATCCCCACAGTTTTTAACGGCGGTGCAAAGTGTGAATAATCTTCGCGCTTGGGGACTTAATTTTGAACCACAGACAGGTAAAATTATCCCTTGTGACCAAACTGTAAAAACAATAATACAGGTTTTATTAGACCACCGTTTGCTGAGTGAGGTTACTAATCTGATATATGATGTTCCAGACGCAACACAAGTTTAACCTTAATTTTATATATTACAATTCAAAGGTTTTTTGGTGAAAGGGCTAAGCAATGATTGCTTTAGCCCAATCAATGCCAAATAAGATATATTGAATTTTCGTTGCTGTCATTGGTTCTGTAAAGTGGATGATGGCCATTTTTTGAATAGGATGTGAATAGTATGGAAGACGTTTTCTAAAATTTAAAATATTATTCCTGAAGCATCCAACTGTTCAGTATGCACTTTTTTATTGTTGACTCATCGTGTTTGTAGTATCATCACAATATTTTGCATCATATCTGAAATTATTGGTTAAGTGATTTTTTTCAAAAATATAAATACTGTAGGTAATAAATGAATCCTATTGAATATGAAAAAACGATAAAAGACTTATACAAAACTCTATTGAAAATGTATCCAGGAAGTATTGATGTTAAACATAATGTTAAACTTGGAGGCAATCAGATCGATGTCATGTGGGAGCATGAACTTGCTGATGTTAGATATAAAACTATTGTCGAGTGCAAGCAATATACCAGGCCAGTTACTAAAAATGTTGTAAGACAGGTTCATGATACAATGCAGTATCTTAAAGCTACTGGTATCATTGTAACTACGAGTAAATTTCAGTCCGGAGCAATAGAATTAGCAAGGGAATACAAGAATATACATTTACTTAAAGTCAATTTCTTTAAAAGGAAAGGAGCTACATTAGAAATGTATATTACAGAGAAAATGGAACCTATGATCGTCTTTGATGAGTTGACGTCTAGTCAGACAGCATTGCAAAGCTTGTATGAAATGGATAAGGCATTAGTCAGTTCGTTATCAGTTATTAATGATAAGAAAGAGCATTTATATAATCTTGGTGAATTTATGGAGTTTGCAACTTCTGATGCGCACGAAGGGGAAAACGTAGTGCCATTTGAAAATCATTATATTTCTATCTTTGATGGTGTATATTTGAGGATAAAGCAAGTTGAGTTTAAGACGATATATAAAAATATGCTTCCTGAGTATGCAAAGGACTTTGCTCCAACAGAAATTAAAACTATTGCTAAAGTGACAAATGTTATAACTGGTGAGGAGAAAGAGATTGAGTTAGAGGATTTTTGGTATGAAGAAATTGATTTTTCTACTCAAGTAATAGATTAGTTGTTGTTATTTATCACCGCTAAATTTGGTGATGCTATTAACGATCCTGTTTTTGGTTTTATATTTATTTTTGATCTCTTGGGGGGGCTAAAGTCCAATGTAAAATCCTTTCTAATTTAAAGGATTGGCATGGCTTATACGAAGACCTGCATGTGTTGTTCGGTTATCCACTAAATATCTGTAAAACCCTTTGGTTCGCATATTAACACTCGAACTACTTTTGCTTACTCCCACATCGTAAGATCTAATTATTAATGGGGAGGAATATATCACTTCTGGTTTATTTGAACTGGGTTAAATGAATTGTGATATTATAATCTCTGTTGAGTTAAAATAATGTTATTATTTGTGATGTTATCCTTATGGGTGAAGTATTAAATACTTCACCCATAGAGGGTTTTGATCTTGTCTGTGTTTATAACCCTGATACGTTTATATAGAACTGACCTTTACCTTCATCAGTTTTCTGAATCCGGTAGGTGATTGGCAGAGCATTTTGCAGATCAGGTTTTGTGAACGTTAAATCAGCTGCGCACTGATAAACGTCAAGGTCTGAGTCGTGACTTATTGTTCTGACATTTTCTACTGTAATTCGCACATCCTTATCCAGTGTCATGCTTTTCTCGATAGTCTTTTTTGCAATATCCACGACCAGATTTTTTGCATCATCACTACTACATTTTGGCGTTTTCTCACCGCAGCCAGCCAGCAAACCAGCAGCAATTAATACCAGAAGTATTGCTCTTTTCATCTGTAGTTCCTTCGTAAATTAATGATACTTTTACATCTTATTAAATAGACCATCCATTGCGCCTGCTGCAGAAGCCCCGCAGTATCCCTCGCAACCACGAGTCATAACGCTGGCTTTACCGTTATTCAGTTCACCAATTACTGCAACACACTCGCTGGTATTGTCATTCCAGACCCAGCGACGCTTCTGGCGTTCTCCGGCAGCTATTTGCTTTGCCGTACCCTCCATATTGCATACGCCCGAACCATCCCCCGTTGAGGCATTAATGTTGAATTCAGCATTGTCTTTTCCCGGATTCAGGGTTAGAACTGCTCCGGGTTTTACGTACTGCGCTGCTGCGACAGGTAGCGTTATGGCTGCCATCAATAAGGCCAACAGCTTTCTGTTCATTAATTAATTCCCTGTTAAGTGATACGGATGTTTTTGGTGATTTTCCCCAGTGCCAGCGATCTGCGTTTTTCCACAAAGAAATAAACGACGTTGAATGCGGACTTGCGATGATTCCCTCGACCAAGAGAGGGCCAGTTGCGGAAAGATTCGATCTGTTCTTCTGAGTAGGGCGTGTCTGAGAAGTCAAACAGCACAAGCAAGGCTTTGCCATTGTGCTTCATCAATTTCTTTACTTCTGTACTGTTGACGGTCGCGGAGACATTGGAACGTGACGCAGTTGGTTTACGTACTGCAAACTCAACGGCCACATCGTCAATGACAAAATCAATATAACCGTGCCCGGATACAGTTCCTGGCAGTTTGCTTTTTACTTCCGGTGAGACGTTATCTGCAAACCAACCCAGCAAATAGCAACGTACCAGAGGCAGTAATTCCCGCTCGCTACATTCGTTCAGACGCAGTGTTTTGACGAACTCCCTGCGATAAAGAGAACTGAAAAAATACTCAAAGCATTCCGTTATTTCAGTGATGGTGGTTGCCATGACTGCATCCTTTACCTGCTTTTAGGTCCAGTTTTAAGGGCATACCTTTCCGGCCATAATGTTTCCGGTGTGGTATCCAGAGCCCCGGCAATAATGCGCTCAGCTCTGGGATAATGACGCTCTAAGGCGTTATTTAATGTCCGTGGCGCAAGGCCGTGACTGCGTGACAGTGACGCCAGCGTTAACCCTCGCTTGTGAAGTGCTGCCACAATATCGGCACGATGCCAGTTCCCTGAACTTCCTTTGCTTTGCTTTTTCTGCGATGCTGTTGAGTTACGCACAGTATTAACTCCATGGAATCAGTACATGGATATTAAATGCGAATAAAAGATACCTTTCAAGTTCTTTTGGTATCTATTTATGGGTTTTCATATTAACGCATTGATATCTGGTGAAATTTATATGAGCAGCAAGAAAGCAGTATCGTCTATACCGACCCATCCTGAAGCTTCTGTTGAAGAGGGAAAAGACTGGCTGACAGCAGAGGAATTCACTCATATTGAGGGGATGCCGGGCACTGCGCGTGGCGCCAGGATGCGCCTGGAGAAGCTGGCATCTCTGCACCCGGAAATACGTCGTAAAAGGACTGCCGGGAAAGGCGTGGTTTACCATATCAGCGCAGCCACAATGTCGCTTGATGATGAGAGAAACAGGGCTAAGGGTGAAGCGTTTACTCTCACCGACAGCGATCGCCAGCTTAGCCTCTGGATACAGTTGTATCGCAATATGTCGCCAGCTTCGCGGGCGCAACTGATGGAGCAGGCCCTCAGGCTGGTAAAGGACGATCTGATGTCTCAGGGGCCTAATGTTTCTGAACTGGCGGTACAAATCATGAAGCTGCCCGAAGATGAGCGTAAGCGCCTCTTTGAAAAGCTGAACGGGAAGGTGTGATAGCGTCAGTTTTCCGCCATGCCAGACAGAAGGGAACCACCCCGGAATCCTGACCTGTCTGACATGGCAGAATGGAAAGTATGCCATCACTTAATAATGAATAAAAACCTATTGTCAGTTATTTCATTTCTGAACTACATATTAGTTTCTGCTTGTTACTATTTGCATTGAAAGTATATTTTTGATATAATAATATTGTTGATGAACTATATATTACCCAGTCAGTACGTTGTCATGCACTTACCATTTATTAGGTGATTAAACCCCACCTGTGCTGGTGCAGGCATAACGTCTTATCAGAATATGTTGAACAGGAAAATCACTGATGAATATTGTCCATCAGGAAGGGCTAACTATGCCCGTCGATCAGGAATTAATAAATATCATATTAAATGAAGCGGGAAATCCACCGCCGCATAAAACCAAAATTACAGCCGTCAGTCTGTTATTTAAAGACCTGGGTTACAGCGCTGAAAATGGCGGTTACCATCCTGTCGAAATACGGCTTATTTCTCGCAATGACGAATGGTATTTTGATTACATTACCGACTTCAGTTATATGGGAGTGGTATACCCCGAAATGGAAAAGGAAATTGATATCAGCTGGAGTCAGCAATATGTCTTTCTTGCTCATGTTGGTGATCTGCCTGTTAACGCAGGAAGGGAGTTGTTTGAACTCTGGCAATCCAACTTTATTCAGTATCACGCCATGAACATCTACACCATTACCGTCCTGTGGGAAAGCTAATCCCTCTGCACTAACCATCACTACTTTATGAGGAATTATCTGTGACGACTGACAGAGGGATACGTGCGTCTCAACAGGGCGAACTGGACTGTCTTTGCGGTGCTTATTGCATGGTTAACATGCTGAGCTGGCTGTATGACGGCAGAGTGAAACGACGCCCGTTAATGAACCGGCTTATTCAGACCTATCAGCAGCGTTGGCCTTTGCATGAATGGCTGACTGAAGGGATTGAAGAAGACCGTTTAGACTGGCTGATAGCTCAGGTGTTGCAGAAAGGGCACTACAGCCGCCATTTCCCGGTTGAAATCACTAAGCCCTTTGCCGGGAAGCGGGGATTATCAGACGGGCGGCTTTTCAGGGAAATGCAGCGGTTTCTTGACGTCACTGACCACTCCCGCCTGATTATGCTCAGCGACCAGTTTCACTGGTCCCTTCTGGTCAAAATAGATGAAGAAACGCTCTGCTTCTTTGACAGCAACGGGCGAACCACCATGCCCCGCAAAACATTCTCCCTGCGTACTGGCGTAACCCGCCGCCAGCTGTTTCCTGACGCCATTTACTTCATTGAACGGGAGTTCTGAAATGACCCTATTTACCCAACGTGAAACCCGTATCCTTGACCAGGCGCGTGACATTATCAGCCGGTATTACCAGCGTGGGGTTCAGCTCTGTTCCCCTGATGACGTTCGACGGTGCGTAATGGTTGAGCTGGCACCGCTTGAACATGAAGAGTTTGGCATCATCCTGCTCGATAATCAGAATCAGCTGCTGCACAAGGAAATCCTGTTCAGGGGTACGTTAAACTCGGTCAGCGTTCACCCCCGTGAAGTTATTAAGCGTGTGCTGAAACATAACGCCGCCGCAGTCATCCTTGTCCACAACCACCCCAGCGGCGAGCCTGAACCCAGCCGTTGTGACATCCAGTTGACCAAAAAGCTTCAGGAGCTGCTGGAAATGCTGGATGTGCGGTTACTTGATCACTTTATCGTGGCAGGAACTGAAACGGTGTCGATGGCTGAGCGAGGACTAGTGTGATGCTGAAAGTTACCTGATTTAATGTACGTTATCACGGGTTACGCGCATGAGCAGGGCAGCGTTACGTCAGGTCGTGCCGGTGGTGCAAACCACCGTCCTTTGGCGGTCTGGCTCCATCGGGGCGGCGGGGTGTCACCAGCCTGTTAAACCGCAGTGCCAGCATACTTAAACGCGGTACGGGTGCAGATAACTATCCGTGGGAACAACTTAACTATGCCGCCGTCGCTAAAGTACGTGCGGCACTGCTGGATGATGGTTACGCCGTGTCGTCGGTCAACATGGCGGTGTCAGCACTACGGGGTGTGGCACAGACGGCCTTTAACCTCAATTGCATGGATGCCGAAACGCTGGCGCGTATCCGGTCATTAAAGCGAGTGAGCGGCGATATCCAGCGTAAGGGAAGGGCGCTTGACAAGCAGGAAATCCGGGCGCTGATTCAGGCCGCAAAACAGCATCCGCTATCGGTTCGGCGCAGTCGTGACACCGCAATTGTCCTAATACTCTGCGGAACGGGCCTGCGGGCCGGGGAACTGGTTAAACTTGAGCGCCGGGACTATGACAATGGCATCCTGACAGTCAGGCAAGGGAAGGGGCGGAAATACCGTGAAATTTACGTGGCGGATGCAGTGGACAAGGCCATTCGCGCGTGGCTGAAAGTCAGCGCAGACGAGACTGACAGCGCATTGTTCAGCCGAATCCAGCGCAACGGTATGGTCACCAGCAAGCCGCTGACAACGACCGAGTTAACGGGTATCCTGGAGCAGTTGCAACAAACATCCAGCATTGCGCGTTTTACCCCACATGATATGCGGCGCACCTTCATCACCCGTTTACTGGAGCAGGGTGTGGATATCAACACTGTACGCCAGCTGGCAGGCCATAGAGATATATCAACCACAACGCGTTATGACTGCCGCGGTAATAGCATGAAAATCAGTGCCAGCCGTCATATTAACTGCTGTTAACTTATATAAAGTATATTGCGATTAAATTTAATGATTCCTTTCATTTGACTCAATCATCTGGATGATTTTGTTCGTGTCAGATATAGCCAATATATCCCTACTATTCCAGGTTCCTTCTTCCAGTGAAATCCGCCCAGTGTCGTTGTCAAACACAGGGATTAACTGACCAGCATCATTTAACTTTTCAGCAATTTTTTGACTTATTTTTCCTGAAAGACGCATATCCCTAACCTTACAATAGAGTTCATAAGTGATGACGGATATTTCAGAATGGCGGGGTACCGTATTTTCGAGAAAATATCGGTTAATCAGCTCGGTTACCGCAAGGCTTCTCTTTACTGTTATTGATTCTTCATTCTTCCTAACTATGGTTTGAGGGATGATTTTAAGCAGACGTTCCATCGTCGCTTCTTTGAGATTCAGGGAGAAGGCTTTACCGTAACGTCTTTTCAGATTCCCCTGGCGTTTTTCCTGTCTCTGACGGTTCTGCAATCGCGTTTTGTCTTCGTTTTCCATGCCAATCCTGCCTTCATTCAAGGTGCCTGTTCGTCATTATATTAATCAACAAGCCATGTTTGCGTGATCTTCACGTAATAATTCCCTGCGCAGTTGTGTCATCAATGCTCAGAAAAAATGGTAGGTAACTTAACGTGAAGATCATGGTTGATTATGTATTTAACGTGATCTTCACGCAATGTCAAAGCCCAAATACTACAAAAAGCCGTGAAGATCACGCTTTTGTACCTAATTCAGCCCATTTTCATGCTTGTAAATAGCGCAGCTCCTGAAACAGCTCAAAGGAGCAAAAGCATGAACACCAACCGTATTCTTCGCAAAAAAGAAGTTCTTCACCTAGTAGGGATCTCGTCCGCGACGTTGTACCGACTCATAGCTAAAGGAGACTTTCCAAAATCTATGAAACTGACTGGTGATAGCGGTCGTGCTGTGGGCTGGGGATCAAATGAAATTCAAAATTGGATTCTGTCACGCGGAATTAGCGATACGCAGTGATCTGTAAGCCTCATACAACCCCTGACATACCAACCATATAACCAGTAACAGTGATGATACCTGCATATGAAGGGGGGGGATCACTGTTACTGCTATGAGCTATCGGAGCAGAATATGATGCAACAATTTAATCGTGAACGGGTGACATCTTTACGTGGCAAAGTTCCTCTGGGCGTGAATAGTGCAGGTCAGTCTGTATACGGAGGGTTAGATAAACTAGCTTGGGTCACGGACATGCATGGCTGGAAGAAAAATCTTGAACTCAAACAGCGGTTGCTTGGCCTTGTCTCGGGCGGTGACTACCTGATAAAAGTGCGTCCTGCTGGCAAGGATGAGTGTGATGGACATTATCGCAGTGTGGTAGAAATTCGCCTGAAAGGTAAAACGCGCAAACACCCTATAATGCTGGTGGTTCACTTTGATCCCACGAGTGACAAACGTGGTTTTCAGCGTACAGAAATCAGTCCCCAGCACTATTCTTCTGAGCAGATAACGGATTTATTCGTGTGGCTGGGGAAGGAAGGGCGTATTGGTAAGTATCTGTACTGGGGATTGCGCAATGCATGGATAACAACTATCCATTACGCACTGGATGTAGTGGGAATGAAGCTCCATGACTATTTGATTGGGTTAGCTTCTGTCCGGAGAGGGAAGTTTAATGACTTACATGGGGAACAAGAAGGATTACGGCTGGGTTCTAGGACCGTTGTAGCTTCCATCTACGAAAAGGTTGATGCGCCGGAAATAAGTACAGAGAAAAGATATGAACAAGCGCTGCTTACGCTTGAGGAAAAACAGTTCCGCCGCTTCCTGCGTCTTGAGCTACGTTTGTCTCCTGGCAAGCAAAAGCTCATGTTAAGTAATCTACTAAAGATGGATAACCTGGTATCTAAACTCGCTTTTTATGACCGCAACGCATTGGTAGATCCTGGACTTGAACCTGACTTTGCCCGATTACTTGGTGAGTATATACCTTATCCAGTTGCCCGGGCTGATTACAGGCCATCCGATATACTGAATGGCAAGCGCGTCAGCCCAACGAAAGATGCTGCTGACAAGCGCGTTGATAAACTCATGAAGAAGTACCGAGTTGGGTTGTTTGATTCTGAGGCTATATGGACTTTATTACCGCTTGTGGTGGAGAAGCTTGGAATTCTGGCGCAACCGCAATACTGGCAATTTGAGCACCGGCAGAAGTGGCTTCAATCGCGTCTGAAGAAGGGATAATGTTGGCAGGGCAGGGATGCCGTTTGTTTTCATGGTATAGCAATTGCGGACATGTTAAATCTGAAACCTGAAAAGTGAAGGCTTTAAACCGCCTATCGTTACCAGACTTTGGTGTGACAGACCGGCTAACTACCGGTGTCATTTTGTGTCAGATTCGCGCCTCGTACAATGGTAGGGGTAAGCCGGCGATGGCTTTCCCTGACTCTGACAATTGCAAGGTTCGGCAGTTTGAGCAAAGTCGAGGTATCAAAAGATCAAAAATCAGAAAATAACATGTGTCTACAACCGCTATTGAATATTAACGGGATGTAGTTGCACCGCTTAATAACCGGTAGCGTTTTACGTATCCGCTAATCCCATTCTGGTTGCGCTGATATTTATTCGCTATTTTCTTCTACAAGGTATATAGCTGTGTCTATTATGCTCTGTATACACTATATCTCTATATTATTATATATATGTCATTACATACTATAGCCATTATCCAGTATCAGCTATCATGAGGCTCCAGCCTCCAATATATTATTATCATCTAATAATCATCTGAACCTTGTTGGGTTCACGTAAGGTTTTGAGTAATTCAGTTGTAAATAAATGGGGTCAGGGCATGGGGCTTTGATCTCTATATACAGGTGAATTATGAAGCCATACATTACGTACAACAATATTCTTGTCACAGATTCAACGTTGGATTATTTCAAAGAAGTTATTTTCAGTATAACTTATAATGGTGTGACAAGTCTAAGGCGCCCTTTTTATCGTAATATTGCAGTATTTCTCCAGCATGTTATTTGTGTCGCTACCTGTAGTCGTAAGAACAGGAAAAAAGCAAAGATTAAGGCGAATAAAAAATGGTCTTATTCTGTGCCAGTACCCTTTGAGCTGGGTAGGGCGAAACTCCCTGGAGTTTTCAAGAAAAGTGGGCCGACCAATGAGCGTGCAATGGAGGCACTGGCAAGCGCGGGAATTATCAAACTAACCGGGTATTCCAATGCTCGACGCTCATGCCGGGAATATGCTATTTCTCAGCATTTTCTGCGTAAGTTGTTTGGCAACAACCGCGAGGCATACCTTAGCCGTCAGGATCGTTACCATTATCTGACTGACATTTTCACCAAGCGTAAAAGTTACTCATTTGATGAACTAATTGGGATTGCCATTGATCGTGGGCAGCGTGCCAAACATAACCAGTCGAAACGCGATATCCCAAACGTTGCCTTCAGGGAACGGGTAGTGGGGGTCTGGAACAGCCTTGAACCGCTGGAAATCAATCTGGATGCACTGCTGGATTACTATAACGAGAACCCTACCAAGAAGAACAAAATATTCATTTTCAACTTCCTGTCGCGACTGGCGGAAACAGGCGTGAATTTGGTGAAGGAATCACCATTGACGGTATCTTACAGGCAATCTTATAAGACTGCGTACATTGGCGGGCGATCCTTTGAGATTGGCACTGGCTTTCAAAGTCTACCTTCTGGCATGAAGTGGGCGTGTTTGGCGCGAGGGCATAATTATGACATCAAGGGATGCCAGCTTGAGATACTACGACATGAGCTGTTGAGTATTGGCATTTCGGACAAGTCGCTGGAAGTACTGGAAACTCAATATATCTGCCGAGTATTGCGTGTCGCTGAGGAGCTGGTGAAGCAATTTAGGTTTTCCAGTGTATTCAATGCTGGGTTCGTTACACTTTCTTTTAAATCCAGTACCCGGCGCTTGTTGAATTATGAGTTAGGTTCGGCCGAGGCAGAGCGAGTGCTGAAACGCTGGAAACGCCTTCTGGAACCTCTACGAGATGATTTGGAGTTGCTGCTGGATCATTATGAAGACACAGCGAAAACCAATCGTTACGGTAAATGCGTTACCAACGCGGTAGGGCAACCATTCAACATTACCTATAAAAATGTGACATCGCGTAAAAGTTGGAAGTCGGATGTTATGCGCCGCAAGCTGTTGTCGCACATGTTACAGGGGCTTGAAAGCCGGGCTGTATACCATTACGTAGCCAGCCATAAGGGCGTTTGCGCACTGGAGCACGATGGGTTTGTTTCGTATGAGGAGGTTACTGAATGGTCCCATCCATACCTTTTGATTGAGAAAAAGCATTAAGGGGAGTCACTCAACAAGACTTTGGCTCTAAAATGATGTGTATAGCTAGGAGATCAGGCAAGTCGGCATTTATTGAGGGGTAAACGTCAATATTTACTGGCAAAGAGCTAAATCCAGTCCAACTTTAAAAGAGTGTTGCCAAACTGAAATGAGGGTATCCAACTCGCATAGTTGAATGTCGGTTCTTGACAGTAAGAACCGACATAGAGTTACGTAGGACGAAAATGATGATTAATCGACTTTCGACCACACCCTAATTGCAGCATTTCCCAACAACTCACCCCGGGAAAAGATCTTATCCTCATCCCATTCATCTAAAACTATCAATGGTATGTTCAAGCGTAGGCTAGTATGGGTAATGAGGCCATCCCGTTTCCTAAGAAATGCAGAGTGTTGGACTGAACGATTTACGCTGAGGTTGAGCAAGGTCAGATTTCCCAGCGTAGCAATCGCTTGTTGCCGCTTCCAGACAAGCTGTTGCTCGGGTGCGAGCTCTGCACCGGCCAAAACAATCTGATTCACTGCAGTAGCGTCAGAATCTGTCACGGCATGTCCGTCTTCTAGAGGCCAATGCGAAAACCAGTTTTGAGGCATTAGATGATCAATATCGAGACTGGAGAGATTTGGAACCACCGGCTCCTCAGTCTTCACCTGACGGCGAAGTTCTCCCTCAAGTTCGGTCAGCATTGAGCGAATCTTCTGGGCATCGAGCCTGCCTGGGTAAAGTCGTGCAGTAGTACAGGCATTAAGAAATTCTGAGTCAGTGGGCCAACGTGCGGCTTCACCATTAAGGCTATTAAGGGTGCTGCGCAACTCAGCACTGGAAATGCTGGTTTTAGCCAAATGACGCAAAACATTCATAAACACGTTGTTATAGTTCTTTGGAGTCAGGCCACACACCGCTCTTCTCACTACAAACGAGACAAGATCGTTGTACATGGCGGCTTTTTCAGTATCAGGGATGCTAGCGACTGAGATGAGTAACGCAAGTGGATAAATCGTGGTCATGTCATAGGCGGCGATGCGACGACCAAAGCATGCAATAGGAGTTGTGCCCACTCCACCAATCAGTTCTTTATATTGCAAAGCATATCGATTGAGAAGTTCGACCTGCTGATCAGCTCGGCGTGACGACGATTCCTTGCCTACATAGTCCCGATACTCATTGTAAAGGCGGGACAGGTCTACTTCACGTTGCTTTTCTGCTTGTAGCGTGGAGTGAATTAGCCATTCCAGACGAGGTTTGTTGATGCGACCACGGCGTTGTTTTTCTGTCCAGTACGGGTTTTCGAAGGGTTTCCAATCATTTTCATACAATGCAGCGGCATCAACATTATCATGCTCTGCACGCATAAAAATATAGTTACGGATAAGATCCGTCGCATGAAGCTCAGCCCCACGGCCATTCAATGTCTCAAAAATGATTTGAGCGTCATCCTCGGCTTCAAGAGATATACTGACAAGTTTCAGGTCTGTTAGGACAGCTTCAATCAGCGCGATAGCATTTTCTTGTAAGGAGCGACCTTCCGCGCTAATCCATTCAATAAAGGCATGACTAAAGAACCATAACGCCTCCAGTGAAGGAGGATGGTTAAAATGCTTACGCAGTGTTCCATGTAACGTGAAACTATCAGGGAAAACCTTTCGGAGATCATCAACATGGTCAACGTTAAGGCTTTGAATAAAATGAGATTGATCACGAAATGTCGGCCACAACTTAAAGCGTTCAACCTCTTTATTTCGCATTGTTGCTTCGTTTGTGTTTTTCAGACACGGCAATACAAGCATTTCTAAATCGGAAAGATCAATTGCACAAAGAGCCAGTCGGATAGACGCAAGAATGTATTGAAGGGTTGTTAATCGTTGCTGACCATCAATGATATGCAGGGTATCAACACCCAGCAAGCCGCTCTTAGTTTGTGGTTCAAGTACCACTGCACCAAGGAAATGTGGGGTTGGTTTTATACCTGATACACGGGCCTGTGCTTTTTCGGTGATATCCTCCAGTAAGGCGGACCACTGATTTCGTTGTGTCCATACGTATGCACGTTGGTAGAAGGGAACGCAGTATTGACGGCGATCCTGAAAGATTTGCTGGACATTTAGTGTCTCGGATTTCATGGGTTACCTATATCTTGAATAGTTCAAAATTGAAGCGGCTAAATTGGTTGTTGACCACGACTCTAACATTTCAGATGTTGCCCTTCGCCTTGATATCACAACGCACAGTCTTTATGCCTGGGTGTAAAGTTCGGCGCTGATTCCTCTGCTAACAAAGTCCGTTTAGACGGCCTCCAAGAGATCTTAGGGCTTCATAAGGAGTTGAGCGGGTTAAGGACAAACGGAACATATTAAAAAAGCGGCGGCGTACTTCGCAAAACTATCCTACAGACGAACGCCTTTATCCATCGCGATAAACGTGTAGGGATGTCCGGCGGCTCTGTAGGGTTTTAGGGGCTGGATGCGCATCCGGATGGTTTTTATGCATCTTTTCAGCAGCCAGATTCATGCCGCATCATTCTGACCTGAAGCTATCGCTGGGAATGTATGAGCAACTCGACTGCTTTTTGAAGATCAGGAATTACGGGCATGCTCTGACAAATTGTGTGTGTCACTACCCCCAAAAAAATATCAGAGTATGGCGCGACAACAAATTTACTCGGGCAGCTAACAGAGAGGGTGTAACATAGACGCGATCAATCAGACATTGTTGTCAGCCGTTCTGGGGTTGTGGAGCGCAGCATGGCCTGAGATGCGATAAAAACAAAAAACAGGGAACACGATGAAATTCACTGAAGATACTCGGGTAAAAATCCCCGTCATCCTCCACCTGATACGGTTGGGATACAACTACCTGTCTCTGAAAGAACAACGTTGGGATAAAGAAACCAACATCTTCCCTGACCTCTTCACCGCTGCGATAGGCAGAATAAACCCCGGGATCGCACTCGACGATAGCGGACGCCTGTTAAAAGATCTCACGCTGCTTCTCGACAACGACGACTTGGGCCGCGCCTTCTTCGAAAAACTTAGCGACCGTTCTGGCATCAAACTGATTGACTTCGACAACTTCAACAATAACAGCTTCCATGTCGTCACCGAACTGACCTGTGAAAACGGTGATGAAGAGTTCCGTCCGGACATCACACTCCTGATTAACGGCATACCGCTAATCTTTATTGAAGTGAAAAAGCCTAACAACCGCGAAGGCATCTTTGCAGAGCGCAACCGCATCAACGAGCGCTTTAAGAACCCCAAATTCAAACGCTTCGCCAACATGACCCAGTTCATGATCTTCTCCAACAACATGGAGTATGACGACAGCGATCCGGAGCCAATTCAGGGGGCATTCTATGCCAGCAGTTCTTACAGCAACCCGGTATTCAACTACTTCCGCGAAGAAGAACTCTTCAACCTTACCAACTTACTGAAACCGCTGTCAGAAGAAACCGAAATTGCCGTTCTGAAAGACAACAACCTGGAAGTGATCCGCACCAACCCGGAATTTCAGACCAACAAAGATCACAACCGCCCGACCAACCGCCTGTGTACCGCGCTGTTGAGCCGCGATCGGCTGGCATTTATCTTGCGCTATGCACTGGTGTACGTCGCCGAACCGGGCGGCATTCAGAAACATATCATGCGTTATCCGCAGCTCTTCGCCACCAAAGCAATCGAGCGCAAACTCAACGCTGGCGTGAAAAAAGGCATCATCTGGCACACCCAAGGCAGCGGAAAAACCGCGCTGGCTTATTACAACGTGCGCTTCCTGACGGATTACTTTCAGAATCAGCAGGTGATCCCTAAGTTCTACTTTATTGTTGATCGTCTGGATCTGCTCCAGCAGGCGCAGCGCGAATTTACTGCCCGTGGCTTAATCGTTCACCTTATCGACTCTCGCGAAGCTTTCACCCGTGACATCAAAGCGACGCAGGCGCTGCACAACCACCACGGCAAAGCTGAAATCACCGTCGTCAATATCCAGAAATTCCGCGATGACCCGGACGTCGTCACCACCAAAGACTACGACATCAACATCCAGCGCGTGTATTTCCTGGATGAAGTCCACCGTAGCTACAACCCCAAAGGCAGCTTCCTGGCAAACTTAAGCCAGTCGGACACCAACGCCATCAAAATTGGCCTGACCGGTACGCCTCTGCTGGGAACGGACTACAACTCCCGCGATCTCTTCGGCGACTACATACACAAATATTACTACAACGCCTCCATTGCCGATGGCTACACGCTGCGCCTGATTCGCGAAGAAATCGCCACCAACTACCGGATGGTCCTGCAACAGGCGCTCAAAGATGTGGAAGTCAGAATGGGCGATGTGGATCGCAAATACATCTATGCTCATCCCAGCTTCGTCAAACCGATGTTGAACTATATCGTTACCGACTTTGCCAAAAGCCGGGGCGCGCTGAATGATGGCACCATCGGAGGCATGGTGATTTGCGACAGCTCTGAACAGGCCAAACAGATGTTTGAGTTATTCAACACTGACTTCGCCGAATCGCCCACCGTCGCCGATGAATTAACAGAAGAAATGCCTGTATTACAGGCCGCAGAACCCGCTGCCGTTTACCAGAGCCACGCCAGAGAAACGCGGAAAATCAAACGCGCCGCTTTAATCCTGCACGACGTCGGCAGTAAGCAGGAACGCAAAGAGTGGGTGGAGCAATTCAAGGCGGGGGAAATTGACCTGCTGTTCGTCTACAACATGCTGCTTACCGGCTTTGACGCTAAACGGCTGAAAAAACTTTATCTTGGTCGCGTGATCAGAAAGCATAACCTGCTCCAGGCACTCACTCGCGTCAACCGTACATATAACCACTTCCGCTACGGCTACGTGGTGGACTTTGCCGACATTCGCCAGGAATTTGACGCCACCAACAAAGCCTACTTTGAAGAGCTACAGGCTGAACTGGGCGACGAAATGGAGCACTACTCCCGCTTGTTTAAATCGGCGGAAGAGATCAGTGAAGAAATCGAACACATCAAAGACGTTCTGTTCAGCTTCGATACAGAAAATGCAGAAATCTTCACAGACCAGATAAACCAGATCCAGGACCGGGAAACCGCGCTGGCGCTGAAAAACGCGTTGGCCGACGCCCGCAGCCTTTACAACCTGATCCGCCTCCAGGGCAACACTGAATTTCTCCAGGCGCTGGACTTCAACAAGCTCAATATCCTCTACCGCGAAGCCAGCCACCGTCTCGACCTACTCAACCTGAAAGCGGATCTGGAACAGGGCGTAGATCTCTCCGGCCTGTTGAACCGGGCGCTGGAAGAAGTAATTTTCGAATTCCATAAAGTGGGCGAAGAAGAGCTGGTACTGGCCGATGAACTGAAAGAGACGCTGCGGCGTACCCGCGAAGCGTTGGCTGCCAACTTCGACCAGCAGGACCCGCAGTTCGTCAGCCTGAAAGACGAACTGGAGCGCCTGTTCAAGAAAAAGAAACTCAGCGAAGTCTCGCAGGAAGAAATGGTTGCGAATATCGGCACACTCAATAGAATTCATGACCGCATCAAAGAGCTGAACCGCCAGAACAACCTGCTGCGCCAGAAATACCGGGGCGATGTGAAATACGCGCGTACTCACAAACGCCTGCGCGAGCGCGGCGGCCTTAGTGATCCAGAGCGCAAAATCTTCGAAGCACTGCTCGGTGTCAAGCAGGATGCGGATGGAAAAGTGCTGAATAACAGCCAGATACTAAACAATGAAAGCTACTTTGAACGCCAGATCGTGTCATGCGTGCTGGAACACTTTGAAAACCAGCAGAAGATCACCCTCAGCGCGAAAGCTGCTGGCGACATCAACCGCCTGATTGTGGCGGAATACCTGAACGAATTTAATACCGGAGCACGTACGTGGTAGAACTGGAATTTAGAGACAAAACCAAAACCCTGATCGACAGCCTGAAAAGCATCTGTGCGAACTACGGTCTGGGCAACGACGGTAACGAATTCAAAATCATCACTCAGGCATTTCTGTACAAATTCCTGAACGACAAATTTGCCTTTGAAGCTAAAAAGGTGGATAAAAGCATCGCCAGCGCCGAAAAATGGGAAGTCGCGCTCAATCAGATGAGCGAAGAACAGCGGGACAAGCTGCAACTGAAGATGAGCGCCGACACCGCGCGTCTGAAGCCGCATCACTTCATTCAGTATTTATACAACCGTCAAAATGAGGCCAATTTCGCTACCACCTTTGACGACACCCTGATGGACATCGCCGCCACCAACAATGACATCTTCGCGGTCAAAACCGACGGCGGCGCGAAAGTGGTGCTGTTTGAACGCCTCAGCCAGTACATCGCCGACGAATCAAAGCGCGATGACTTCTGCCGCGCCATCATCAACAAACTGGCCGATTTCAGCTTTGAACGCATCTTCACGCAGAAATTCGACTTCTACGCCACTATCTTTGAATACCTGATCAAAGATTACAACAGCAACTCCGGCGGCAAATACGCGGAATACTACACGCCCCACGCAGTGGCGCGCATCATGGCGCAAATTTTGGTGCCGAAAGCGCAGCAGGGCGTCGTGCGCAACGTAAGCTGTTACGATCCGTCCGCCGGTTCCGGCACGTTGCTGATGAACGTGGCGCACGCCATCGGGGAAGATCGTTGCAGCATCTTTGCGCAGGATATCTCGCAGAAATCCTCCAGCCTGCTGCGCCTGAACCTGATCCTCAACAATCTGGTGCATTCGATCCTTAACGTTATCCAGGGCAATACCATTTTGCACCCGTTCCACAAGAACGGCAGTGAGCTGAAACACTTTGACTATATTGTCTCTAATCCGCCATTTAAAATGGATTTCAGCGACTTCCGCGACAGGCTGGATAGCAAGGAAAATCAGCAACGCTTTTTTGCCGGGATACCGAAAGTACCGAAAGCCGCCAAAGACAAAATGGCGATTTACCAGCTTTTCCTCCAACACATCATTTTCTCGCTGAAACCGGGTGGTAAGGCGGCGGTCGTGGTGCCGACCGGCTTTATCACTGCGCAGTCGGGTATTGATAAAGGCATTCGCGAACATCTGGTGGAAAATAAGATGCTGGCGGGTGTGGTTTCTATGCCGTCGAATATCTTCGCCACCACCGGCACCAACGTGTCGATCCTGTTTATTGACGCCAGCAACAAAGAGAAAGTGGTGCTGATTGACGCCTCGAATTTAGGTGAAAAAGTCAAAGACGGCAAAAACCAGAAAACGGTACTGACCGAAGAAGAAGAGCAGCGTATCTGTGAAGTGTTCAACAACAAGTGGAGCGAAGAGGATTTCTCGGTGGTGGTCAGCTATGACGATATCGCCGCGAAAAATTACTCGTTCAGCGCCGGGCAGTATTTTGATGTGAAAATTGAATACACCGATATGACGCCGGAACAGTTTGCCGCGAAGATGAACGGGTTTAGAGAGAATCTAGAGTGTTTGTTTAGCCAGTCGCGCGAGCTGGAAGCGGAGATTAAAAAGCAGATGGCGGGGCTGAAGTATGAGTAATCAAACAACACCACTGACTGAGCTACTAAGTTTTGTTGTTGATAACCGTGGGAAAAGCGTACCTACTGTTATGAGCGGTTTTCCTCTCATTGCCACAAACTGCATTAAACATAGTAGTATTTACCCTACCTATGAAAATATTCGTTATGTTGATCAAAATATTAAAAACACTTGGTTCAGGGCTCATCCTCATCCTAATGATATCATTTTTGTAAATAAAGGAACGCCTGGACGAGTATGCTTAGTGCCTGACCCAGTATCATTTTGCTTTGCACAAGATATGATCGGTTTCAGATGTGATCCAGATAAAATTGATTATCAATATTTGTTCGCGGTTTTGCGATCAAACTACGCTCAAGAATTAATAAAAAATTATCATGTTGGATTAGCTATACCTCACTTCAAAAAAGGAGATCTAGATAAACTTTTAATCCCAAGACTAGCAAATAGGAATCAAGAATTATCAGTTGGCGAATTTTATCTTTGTCTTTCGAAGAAAGTAGAGCTCAACAACCGAATCAACGCTGAACTGGAAGCGATGGCGAAAACGCTGTACGACTATTGGTTTGTACAGTTTGATTTCCCTGATGCCAACGGAAAACCCTATAAATCCTCCGGTGGGAAGATGGTGTATAACGCCATGCTGAAACAGGAAATTCCGACGGGTTGGAAATCTGGAACATTAGACGACTTAGGTCAGATTGTAGGCGGGAGTACTCCAACTACCAGTAAACCTGAGAATTTTACAGCAAATGGTGTTCCATGGATCACACCAAACGATCTGTCTGACAATCAGACCAATAAATTTATCTCTCGCGGTGCCCTAGACGTTTCTGTTGAAGGGATTAAAAGTGCATCACTAAAGACTTACCCTGCCGGAACAGTGTTATTAAGTTCACGAGCGCCTATTGGCTATATGGCGATTGCCCGGAATGAACTAACTACAAATCAGGGATTTAAATCCTTCATTCCGTCAAAAAATTACTCAACGGAATATGTGTACTATGCGGTGAAAAATAGCCTGCCCGTTATTGTGAAAAATGCCTCGGGGTCGACGTTTAAAGAAGTTTCTGGCTCAGTCTTGAAGAGTATTGAAGTTATGCTACCGGCATTTTCTGTTGCTGATCATTTTACAAAAAAGGTAGCTGAAATATTTTCCCGTCAGGATAAACTTGAACTGGAAAATCAGCAACTCATAGCACTCCGAGACTGGCTCCTCCCTCTGCTGATGAACGGACAGGTCACGCTCAAATAATCCCGGATCTGGTTTGCGAGGCGCAGTACGGATCTCGATTGCGCCTCGTTTGCCGCAACAAAACTGCATTGCATCCTTTTCCCTGAAGGGGCTTGGGTGGTTCGCTTATGCTCTTTAACAAGGCATGGAGTGAGTCCTGAGAGACTTGAATGAATTCGCCTGGAATTTTTGGTATAATGTTCTTAAGATGTCTTTCAGCCCAGATTCTGCTTTTCAGGAGTAATTATGAGCATCAATAAAAAAACTCAGGCAAGCTACGCTAAGCCATCTCGTGCTGACATTGTTCGCTCAGTAGCAACATCTACGGCTGTTGAAACAGGGCAGTCCTCCGCGAAGATCGAAGCTTCACTTGAAGCCACGCGCAAAAAATTTGCTCATTTGCGTCTTGCGGTTTAATCCCTTCTTAATGCTTCTCTCACCCAGTGTTTCATCGGCTCGTAGTCCATTGATACACCTGCATGGATAGCCGAGATATACTGGGTTTTGTTTTGCTCCCAGCTTTGATAATCCAGCGGTCTGTACCCACCCTGAACGGCCATCACGTCGGCTAGCAGTCGCGACAGGCGCCCGTTTCCCTCTCTGAATGGATGGATAAGTATCAGCTCGACATGGGTGATGGCGATAGCGGTGATGAGTTGTTCTTCGCCTATGCCGCGACACGGTGTGTATTGAGCCAGATACTTTGTGTCGAATTCGTTCAGCAGTTTTGGCAACTGTGCTGAGGGGGCAAACATAAAGCCGCCTTTGCTGATATTAACCGCTCTTTCTTGTCCAGCCCACTCGTAGATGTTGCCTAACCAGCGGCGATGCCAGCTTTTTAGCATGGCTACGCTGAGCTGTCCTTCCGGGAACTGTTCTTCAAAAACGGACTGGTAGAGTTGTTCTAACAGGACAAGTTCAGCCTCATCCATCTCATCAGAAGTAGCGATACCCAGCTTATTAGCCAAAACTTGTTCGCCAGAGTTTTTCTCATACTGGCCTTCACTACAGGATACATGGTATCGGCTCATGGAGATGCCCTGTGTTATTAGAGGGATGGAAAAACAGAGGGATTATAACGCGGGATGAAGATAGCAAACAATATACGTAAAATCAGATACTTATTAAAGTGTAGGTTAAAATGTGGTTTTTATGCTCTGGTGGAAAATAATCGTTATTAATCAGTGTTAACACACCAATGCATCATTGGCGTGTGCGTACTCAAGTCCATGTGCGCTGTTTTGTTCATCTCATTCTTACTCAAGGTTGACTCTTCCTTTTCCCGTCACGGTTTTCGCTGGGTTAAACAAGGGTGATAGGCAGCGACCATCATGCTGCATATGCCGCGCGGAAATAGTACCATTTTACGGCTCCTGCATCATCCGGCTTACCGCAGCGGGTAATGAAGTTAGCAAAGCCGGGTCGCCAACTGAATGATTTTTTTGATGAGAGAGAAAGCAGTAGAGGCATTTCACAAAACAGCCGGTTTGATTGTTAAAAAAAGTGTTTTTTTTACGATCTCGTTTGTATGTATCCGCGTTGAACGATTAACATTAAAATCCCTGGTCTGGCCTGTTATATGGATATCTGATGCGTTTTAAGCTTGCTTACCTTCCGCTTTTTGCCCTGCTTGCTGCCTGTAGCAGTAAGCCACACTCTTCGCAGCCGCCCGCCGAACTGGTTGCGCCTAAAGGTGGCTTTTTGCTGGAGCCGTCTCATGCTGTTCAGCCGATGTTTGGTGACTTCGCCAGCAATCCTGTTGCGGAACAGTTCATCGACAAAATGGTGGCGAAACACGGCTTCGACCGTGAGCAACTGCACGCCATTATTGGCCAGGCTAAGCGGCTGGACTACGTCCTGCGTTTAATGGATCGTCAGGCACCGTCCTATACACCGCCGAGTGGGCCTAACGGTGCCTGGATTCGCTATCGCAATAAATTTATCACACCGGATAACGTGCAAAATGGCGTCGCGTTCTGGAATCAATATCAGGATGCACTGCAGCGTGCGCAGCAGGTCTACGGCGTTCCGCCTGAGATTATTGTTGGCATTATCGGCGTGGAAACGCGCTGGGGCCGCATCATGGGGAAAACCCGCATTCTGGACGCGCTGGCAACGCTCTCATTTGATTACCCGCGCCGTTCTGCTTACTTTAGCGGTGAGCTGGAGACCTTCCTGCTCATGGCGCGTGATGAGAAGGACGATCCGCTCGATCTTAAAGGCTCCTTTGCGGGCGCGATGGGCTACGGTCAGTTCATGCCATCGTCCTACAAAGCTTATGCGGTAGATTTTAACGGTGACGGCCATATCAATTTGTGGGATCCCGTCGATGCGATAGGCAGTGTCGCACACTATTTCCAGCAGAACGGCTGGCGTCCGGGTGAAAATGTTGCCGTGCCAGCCAGTGGTCAGGCACCCATGCTCGAAAACGGTTTCAAAACCCGTTACAACGTCAGCACGCTGGCAGCATCGGGGCTTTCTCCACAGGGTTCGCTGGATGGCCATGACGAGGTCAGCCTGCTCCGTCTGGATCTCGGCACCAGCTACCAGTACTGGTACGGCTTGCCTAACTTCTATGCCATTACCCGCTACAACAACAGCACGCATTACGCGATGACCGTGTGGCAACTGGGAGAGGCGGTCAGCAAGGCGCGTCAGGGATCGCTGTTTTAAAACTACCCTTAGCAACTGTAAGGATATATGATGACGGCCCTTTATTCTGTGCCGTCCTCATTTTCTGGAGCCGTTATGTCTTTACCTGCTTGCCCTGTTTGCCATGCCGATTACACCTGGCAAGATGCTGAAAATCTTAACTGTCCGTCCTGTGGTCATATCTGGACTCAGGCTGAAGGGGATGACAGCGGTCAGGATTTGATCGTTCGTGATGCAAACGGCAATTTACTCGCCGATGGCGATAGCGTCACGGTCGTTAAAGATCTGAAGGTCAAAGGCAGTTCGTCTGTGCTGAAAATAGGCACCCGGGTTAAGAGCATCCGGCTGGTTGAAGGCGATCACAATATTGATTGCAAGATCGACGGATTTGGTCCGATGAAGCTCAAATCTGAGTTTGTGAAAAAGAACTGATTCTGCCGGGCGCCTGCTCGCTGCGCCCGATCTTATTCCTGTCAGCCCGACAGGGCTTTTCCCTTATAAAGACCTCCTGCCCGTTTGCGTGCCGCTGACATATTTTGCTGTTGGTCGGGCACTTTATGTTTATTTATACGTCTCATCTTCTGTGAATCTTTAACCCCTGAGAGGAGACGCAATATGCAAGACTGGGATCCCGCGCTGTATCGTAAATTTGAGGCAGAAAGAACGCGGCCTGCGCATGAATTACTGGCACGAATTGAGGTTGAAGATGTCCGGTTCGTTACCGATCTGGGCTGTGGCCCCGGGAACAGCACCGAACTGCTTTACGATGCCTGGCCGCAAGCGCAGGTGATCGGGCTTGACAGTTCTGCCGCCATGCTCGCGCAGGCGCGGGAACGTTTGCCTCAGTGCCAGTTTATTCAGGCGGATATCGGCAACTGGACAACCGACATCCCGCAGCAGGTGATTTATGCCAACGCGTCGCTGCAATGGCTTGGCGATCATCCCACCCTGTTACCACGTCTAGTCAGTCAACTGGCGCCTGCCGGTGCGCTGGCGGTTCAAATGCCCGATAACCTGGAAGAACCTTCGCATCAGTTAATGCGTGAGGTCGCGGCATCCGGCCCCTGGCGCGACAAGATCAGCGCGCAGGCGGCGGAACGCAAAAAATTACCCTCAACTGAACACTATTATGACGTGCTGACAAAGGCAAGCTGCGCGGTTGATATCTGGCGAACCACGTACTATCACGTTATGGACGATGCGCAGGCTATCATCCACTGGTTAAAGGCCACCGGGCTGCGTCCTTTCCTTGCGCCGCTGGACGTCTCTGAGCAGGAACAGTTTCTGGCTGCTTATCATCAGTGTCTTATTACCGGCTATCCCGCCCGTCAGGATGGCAAGGTACTCTTAGCTTTCCCCCGGCTTTTCATGGTGGCGACACGCAACGGCTAAACTGGAGCGTAACGCGCAATTTGTTGACTAAGCGCCCCTGAGTGCTTGAAAAAGCGCAGAGCATGCACCATGTTCACTCAACGGCGACAGGGAGCGAAAAATGAATGACCAGCAGTTGCACGCGCTGAGTGCGCAGACAGGTGAGGCGCTTAAACAGCGTAACGCTACCGTAACTTGTGCAGAATCCTGCACGGGCGGCTGGATAGCAAAAGTGTTTACTGACGTGAGCGGAAGCTCTGCCTGGTTCGAACGGGGCTTTGTCACCTACAGTAACGATGCCAAACAAGAACTGGTCGGTGTCAGCGCGGCGTCACTGGCGCAATACGGCGCCGTCAGCGAGGCGGTAGTGCGTGAAATGGCCCTTGGGGCACAGCAGCGGGCGCGCGCCGATTACGCTATTTCCGTTAGCGGTATTGCCGGCCCGGATGGTGGCAGTGAAGACAAACCGGTAGGCACCGTCTGGTTTGGCTTTGCGGCACCGGGTGGCGTGGTCATGGCTTTTCGTCAGCAGTTTGATGGCGATCGCGATGCCGTGCGCCGTCAGTCAGTTGGCTGGGCACTCCAGACGTTATCCCGTCAATTTCTGCAAAATTAAACTTGATACTGTATGACTATACAGTATAATTACCCGCAACAGAAAGTGCACAGGCACCATGCGTGCGTGTTTACCCGGCATGATTAGGAGTAGAAATGGCAATTGATGAAAACAAACAGAAGGCTTTAGCTGCCGCNCTCGGCCAGATTGAGAAGCAATTTGGTAAAGGCTCCATCATGCGCTTGGGTGAAGACCGCTCAATGGATGTGGAAACCATTTCAACGGGTTCTCTGTCACTGGATATCGCATTAGGTGCGGGTGGTTTACCGATGGGACGTATCGTTGAGATCTACGGCCCAGAGGCCTCAGGTAAAACGACACTGACACTTCAGGTTATTGCCGCCGCGCAGCGTAAGGGCAAAACCTGTGCCTTTATCGATGCCGAGCACGCACTGGATCCCATCTATGCTAAGAAACTGGGCGTAGATATCGACAATCTGCTGTGTTCACAGCCGGATACCGGTGAGCAGGCCCTGGAAATTTGTGATGCGCTGGCCCGCTCTGGTGCCGTTGACGTCATTATCGTTGACTCCGTAGCTGCACTGACGCCAAAAGCCGAAATCGAAGGTGAAATCGGTGACTCACATATGGGCCTGGCGGCACGTATGATGAGCCAGGCAATGCGTAAGCTGGCGGGTAACCTGAAGCAGTCAAATACGCTGCTGATCTTCATCAACCAGATTCGTATGAAGATTGGTGTGATGTTCGGTAACCCGGAAACCACTACCGGTGGTAACGCGCTGAAGTTCTACGCTTCTGTTCGCCTTGATATTCGCCGTATCGGTGCGATTAAAGAGGGTGACAACGTGGTGGGTAGTGAAACGCGCGTTAAAGTCGTTAAGAACAAAATTGCAGCGCCATTTAAACAGGCTGAGTTCCAGATCATGTACGGCGAAGGCATTAACACCTTCGGTGAGCTGGTGGATCTTGGCGTGAAGCACAAGCTGATTGAAAAAGCCGGTGCATGGTACAGCTATAAAGGCGATAAGATCGGTCAGGGCAAGGCAAACGCGGGCAACTTCCTCAAAGAAAATGCCGCGGTGGCCGACGAGCTTGATATCAAACTGCGTGAAATGCTGCTTAACGGTGGCGATCAAAACATCGCGGCGGACGTTGCAGGCAACGACGTTGAGAAGGCGGCGAGCGAAGCCAACGAAGATTATTAAAGCCTGAAGCAGGAGCGGATTTTCCGCTCCTGTTTTACATTAACGCCTCACGTGCCTTTCCTCTGTTCCTGTCTCCCGCCATACTCTCCCTCCGTTCGTAAAAGGTGCGCAGTATGTCTGAACAATCTCAGCCACAAGTCATCTCATTTTCACGCCTGCTGGATCGTGCGATGCGCCTGCTGGGCCAGCGTGACCACAGCCGCGAAGAGCTTAAACAAAAGCTCCAGCTGTCCGCTCAGCGTAGCGCGTGGATGAAACAAAAAGATCCTGAAATCATTACGCCCGAGCTAATGGAAAAGGTGCTGAACTGGTGTGGTGAAAACGGCTGGTTAAATGACGAGCGCTTTACCGCACGATTTATTCAGAGCCGAAGCCGCAAGGGATTTGGTTCACAGCGTATCAGGCTGGAGCTGGCACAAAAGGGCATCAGCCGTGATGCGATCGATCTCGCCATGGAAGAAACCGATATTGACTGGTCGGCCTGTGCGGCTGAACTCGCCGAGAAAAAATTTGGTCACCCATTGCCGACAGAATGGAAAGAAAAAGCCAAAGTGCAGCGCTTTTTGCATGCCAAAGGCTTTCTGAGCGAGGATATTCAGCAGGTTTTCAGAAATTTTGATGACTAAAAGTCGATGTGATTTTACTTCCCTCCGAAGAATATTTATCTTACCCCTTTTGGTTCCTTATGCTTGCTGCCGTAACGATGCGGTACGCCTGATAAAGAAGGACCTTTCGTTAGCGTGATTCCAGGATATATATGAGCAAGAGCACTGCTGAGATCCGTCAAGCGTTTCTCGACTTTTTCAATAGTAAGGGACATCAGGTTGTAGCAAGCAGCTCCCTGGTACCAAACAACGATCCGACGTTGCTGTTTACCAACGCCGGAATGAACCAGTTCAAAGATGTGTTTCTGGGTCAGGAAAAGCGTGACTACACGCGAGCAACGACGTCACAACGCTGCGTACGTGCCGGCGGGAAACACAACGATCTTGAAAACGTCGGTTATACCGCACGTCACCACACCTTTTTTGAAATGCTGGGCAATTTCAGCTTTGGTGACTACTTCAAAAAAGAAGCTATTGCGTTTGCCTGGGAACTGCTGACCGGCGAGCAGTGGTTTAAGCTGCCCAAAGAGCGCCTGTGGGTCACCGTGTATGAAACCGATGACGAAGCTTACGATATCTGGGCCAACGATATTGGCGTTCCCCGTGAGCGTATTATCCGTATCGGTGATAACAAGGGCAGCGCCTACGCGTCAGATAACTTCTGGCAGATGGGTGATACCGGGCCTTGCGGTCCCTGCAGCGAAATTTTCTACGATCACGGCGACCATATCTGGGGCGGACCACCGGGCAGCCCTGAAGAGGATGGCGATCGCTATATCGAGATCTGGAACATCGTCTTTATGCAGTTTAACCGTCAGGCGGATGGCACGATGTTGCCATTACCTAAGCCCTCTGTGGATACCGGGATGGGGCTGGAACGTATTACTGCGGTTCTGCAGCATGTTAATTCAAACTATGAAATCGACCTGTTCCAGACGTTGATTGAAGCGGTTGCGAAGGTCACCGGTGCGACCGATCTGAATAATAAATCCCTGCGCGTTATTGCCGATCACATTCGTTCCTGCGCCTTCCTGATTGCCGATGGCGTCATTCCGTCGAATGAAAACCGTGGCTATGTCCTGCGTCGCATCATTCGCCGCGCCGTACGTCACGGCAATATGCTGGGTGCTAAAGACGCATTCTTCTACAAGCTGGTTGCACCACTGATTCAGGTTATGGGCGCGGCAGGCGATGAGTTACAGCGTCAGCAGGCACAGGTTGAGAACGTTCTGAAAAGTGAAGAAGAGCAATTTGCTAAAACGCTTGAACGTGGCCTGGCACTTCTGGACGAGGAACTGGCAAAACTGCAGGGTGATACACTGGATGGCGAAACCGTCTTCCGCTTATACGATACTTTCGGATTCCCTGCCGATTTAACGGCTGACGTTTGCCGTGAACGTAACCTCAAAATCGATGAAGCCGGTTTTGAAAAGGCGATGGAACAGCAGCGTCAGCGCGCACGTGAAGCCAGCGGCTTCGGCGCAGACTACAGCAATGTGATTCGTATCGACGCAGCTTCGTCGTTTAAAGGCTATGAGCAGTTGGATCTGACGGCGACCGTCAAGGGGCTGTTCGTGAACGGTGAAGCCGTTGACGCCCTGTCTGCCGGTCAGGACGCGGTGATTGTGCTGGATGAAACGCCATTTTATGGCGAGTCTGGCGGTCAGGTGGGCGACACAGGCGAGCTGAAAGGCAATAACGCGCTGTTTAGCGTACAGGATACGCAAAAATATGGGCAGGCGATTGGTCATATTGGCAAACTCAGCAGCGGACAATTACGCGTTGGCGATCGTCTTGAGGCGGTGGTTGATGAGGCGCGCAGGGCACGTATTCGTCTGAATCACTCCGCAACGCATCTGTTGCATGCTGCATTGCGTCAGGTTTTAGGTGAACATGTTGCTCAAAAGGGCTCGTTGGTTAACGACAAATATTTGCGTTTTGACTTCTCACATTTTGAGGCCATGAAACCTCAGGAGATTCGTCAGGTCGAAGATATTGTTAACGCACAGATCCGTCGCAATTTGCCTGTTGAAACCCGTGTCATGGATCTTGAGGCGGCGAAAGCCAAAGGCGCGATGGCCCTGTTCGGTGAAAAATACGATCAGCAGGTTCGCGTTCTGACCATGGGGGATTTCTCGGTTGAGCTGTGTGGCGGAACGCACGCTGCGCGAACCGGTGATATCGGCCTGTTCCGCATTCAGGCCGAGTCCGGTACTGCCGCAGGGATTCGCCGTATTGAGGCGATCACAGGCGAGGCGGCTCTGGCACAGGTTTATGCGCAGAGTAGCCAGCTACAGGATATTGCCCAACTGGTGAAAGCCAACAGCAGTAACCTGAATGAAAAAGTGCGCGGGCTGGTTGATCATCTGCGTTCGCTGGAGAAAGAGTTACAGCAGTTACGCGATCAGCAGGCGGCGCAGGAAAGTGCGCAGCTGGGCAATCATGCGGTCGACGTCAAAGGCGTTAAGCTGCTGGTGACTGAGCTCAGCAACACCGATCCGAAAATGCTGAGGACCATGGTGGATGATCTGAAAAACCAGCTGGGCTCGGCGATTATCGTGCTGGCTACGGTAGCAGATGGCAAAGTGTCACTGATTGCTGGCGTAACGAAAGATTTAACCGACCGTGTTAAGGCTGGGGAACTCATCGCCGAACTTGCGCCTAAAGTGGGTGGTAAGGGCGGTGGCAGACCTGACATGGCGCAGGCAGGTGGCAGTGATGCTACTGCACTGAAAGGTGCGCTGGCAGGTGTTGAAGGATGGGTTTCGAGCCGTCTGTAATGAAATAAAATAATTCATCGTAGCAAGCGCCAGAACTGATGTTCCGGCGCTTTTTAATACGATGTTAAATTTGCTAGTGACAAAGTCGGGTTGATGTAGCGTATTTCGGCTAAACTATTTATCAGCAGAATGTATTGGCGCGTTGATGTGCAATGGTGTATTTCTCATAGCCTGTGTACAGCGTTAAGTGATGGATAACGCCGGGAAGCTTTATCAAGCCCGACTCTTTTAATCTTTCAAGGAGCAAAGAATGCTTATTCTAACTCGTCGAGTTGGTGAAACCCTCATGATCGGTGATGAGGTGACTGTAACGGTACTGGGCGTCAAAGGTAACCAGGTCCGCATTGGTGTTAACGCACCAAAAGAAGTGTCTGTGCATCGCGAAGAGATTTATCAGCGCATCCAGGCCGAAAAAACGCAACAAACCAACGTTTGACAGATTCAGCGTCTCGCACCTGTGCGAGACGCTACCCTTTGTTCCCGCCGTCTCGCCTTTTCTTTTTCCTCGTTATCTACCCTTTTTGTTAACTTCATCATCTTTGATTGTTGATTATTCACTCTTTTTGCGGTCATTTTGTCCCAATTGCCTGTCATTTGTGCAAACGGAAAAAACCTTCCGAAAAATTGTTTGACTTATAAGTGCGGGAAAGTAATATGTGCGCCACGCAGTGCCGATGAGCAGAAACAAGTTCAGAAGCGCAGTTCGGAAGAACGCGTAAGGTGAGGTGGCCGAGAGGCTGAAGGCGCTCCCCTGCTAAGGGAGTATACGGTCAAAAGCTGTATCGAGGGTTCGAATCCCTCCCTCACCGCCATTTCCGATGCATCCGTAGCTCAGCTGGATAGAGTACTCGGCTACGAACCGAGCGGTCGGAGGTTCGAATCCTCCCGGATGCACCATATCGTTGAATATGGATATGTTGATGTCAGGCGAAGCGCCGCAGAAAACATTGTCGGAACAGAGTTGTAAAGTGAACTAGCAATTCCTTCATGGTGAGTCGTTAGCACCCTGCGTTGTACAAGAATTTCATAATGCATCCGTAGCTCAGCTGGATAGAGTACTCGGCTACGAACCGAGCGGTCGGAGGTTCGAATCCTCCCGGATGCACCATACTTTTCGGTATGGACGTGTATTCCTGGTCTGTAAGGCATCGTCGATTTGTCAGGCAGAGCCAGAGAGGATAACGTTGCTTCAGCAACGGCCCGAAGGGCGAGGCGTCAGCCGAATAATCCTCCCGGATGCACCATTCTTCGTATTACCCCCAGGTTGATTTCTGCCAGTCCATAAAAGATTATCTATGCATCCGTAGCTCAGCTGGATAGAGTACTCGGCTACGAACCGAGCGGTCGGAGGTTCGAATCCTCCCGGATGCACCATATTTTGTAGTGCTAAAGCGAAACCTCTCTGTCATGGTCCGGTGTCATCACAGCGAACACCAGGGAGGATAACGTTGCTTCAGCAACGGCCCGAAGGGCGAGGCGTCAGCCGAGTCATCCTCCCGGATGCACCATAT
>JGI24739J22299_10000005_pt1 | contig 75837 bp, 80 predicted proteins | sample KBSCornC5_FD_22299 | JGI IMG/M metagenome (IMG submission 22299)
CAGCGGCCGCCATATAGCGAAACAGCGCAGTGTAGGTGACCGGCCCGGGAATGCCATCGGCAGCTATGCCTAGCTTCTTCTGAGTGGAGGCCCAGGCAATCATTGCCGCCCTCCATCTCGAAGCTCATGCTGTGGGGGCATGTGGATGATGCCGACCGCATTGAGCAGCATGACGACCGCGGCGAACAGAACGGCAATGACCGGCCAGTAATAGACGATGGCACGACGAGCCCCCGTCATGCCTTCCTGGCGGTCGCGTTCAGCCTCCAGCTTGTCGATGCGGTCGATCATCGTGTCGAAGCGCATCTCAAGCTTGGCTACCGTCTCGTTGACACGGTTCGCCTCAATTGCGGCTAGGCGCTCGTTGGTCTTGGACTGCGCACCGAAGATCGTGCGTATGTCTTCCTGCATCCCGCGTGTGACGGCGGTCTGCTCGCGCATGCTCTCCGCAAGCTGCTTGATGATCTCGAACTGGAACCGGATGTCGTCAGCGGTCTGGCCCGTGGTCTGTTCGCGAAACTGGTCCGGCATCATGACCGGTCCACCGGTTTGCGAGAGGCATAAGAAGATTCCGCAGGAATATGATGTAGGCCCCTCCCACGGCTAATGCTCCGAACAAGAACTCGACCACCACCATGACCCGCCCATCCTATCATGAATGCGGCCTGCGCCCACGCAAGATAGTGAAAACGCCACCAATACGGAGCTTTTAATTGCTCTAGTGGCACCCCTATGCATAGCTTGAACAAGTGGTCCGCATGAAACATCATGCCTATACCAAAGCTTATAGACATCAGCATTTGGGGTAATTGCTTAGCAGGCGCGAAACCAACCCAAATAGTGAGCCAGTCTACCGACATATTGAGCGGAACATTGTATTGGTCGCCCGTCATTGAGGCGCAAAGGGTGAGGATGCACCAATTTGCCAGCAGCGCGACCGCACCGCGGATCATGGCCTTGTCGCCTATGAACCACGATGCGGCCACGCATGCTGTCAGCACGCTCCAGAGGGGCACTCCCATCACTTGGGCGGCGGTCCGTTATCGCCAGTGTCGCCTTGCGCTTCGATGCCGCTGCAGTGCTCGACAAGCATGGTGCCCAGGCTGCGCTTCGCCTCATCGTTCGGCGCATGGTCGATCGCGAGCCTCAGCAGCTCGCAGAATGCGGTTTCCTCTTTCTCGGCGGTCATGATCACCTCCCTTCATGCCGGGGTGCGCCGGCTCGCGTCTCAGCCATTCCGGTTGGAAAATTCCGTGCATCTGCGGTCAGCCTGTGGCTTACAGTCGGGCAGCAAGGGAAATGGGGGCGATGGTGCGCAATATTTGGTCTATTCCGATCGCCGTACTGATCGGCTTCGCGCTGGGATACTTCCCGCAATTCCGCTTCTTTGCCGGTCTGGCGCTGCTGGCGCTGGTCCCGATAACCATCGTGTTCACGAGCGGCTTTCTCATGAGCGATCGTTTCAAGCGGCTTTTGGGCCGCATGATGGAGACGTAAGGCGCTCACGTCGAGGGGCCTGTCATGATGCAGGTTCCACCCGCGGGGACGACACCTGGCGTGCCCTGATCTACACCAGCGATCGTCAGCTTGGCCCCGGCAATCATCGTCTTGTTGATGGCGGAGACGTTGTACTCGCTGTTGTTCGCGGCTCCAGAATTTACCTGAATCCCATGGGTTACGTGGGGGGTCGAAGCATTACCACCCACAACCGGGGCAAGCCTCAGGGCGTTCGTGCTTGAGCCAACCACGAGAATTGCTGCCGGCGTTCCGTAGAGGAAATTCGACACAACTGGCGCGACATGGCCCCCGCAATTGCTCAGTACGACAGCACCAGTTGCAGAAGAGCACTCCATGATGATCGTGCCGTCGATATAGAGACGCGTGCAGGTGTCGGCTGAGATGCCCGGAGTGCCGCTTGCCCCGATCATCGGAACCTGGCCGCCGCTGATCTTTACCGTGCCCGTGCAATTATCGAGAAGGATGCCAGCCGAAGCTCCGGTCGATGCGCCGGCATAAGGATGATTGACCTCGACTGACCCATAGGGGTTGATATTCTGGATGTGGATTGGGGCGGTCTTGTTCTGGTCACATACCGGGTGATCAATATAGACATCCATGTTGCCGACAAGGTTGGTATCGGACGGGCCAAGCCCGTTCACCAACAGGCCAGTCGCGTCGGTTACGTCCTCGAATTCCTTGACAAATGTGTCGGTGACAGCGCCGTGGATATTGCACCCGATGCTATTTGTAGGCGGAGTTCCGCCATATGCTGATCGGCAGTTGGTGATGCGGATCGATGCATTGCCGCCTGCGGCGCCGATATTGAGGGAGCCATCAATATCGAAACCCCACCATTTGTCAGCGCCGCCACCTGTGCCAGCCAATGACCGGAAGGCGCGACAAGCGTGAATTTCCGTATCGACTGTGCCGCGGACGAGAAAACCCGTTATGTTTTCGTCTGAGGCAACATCCTCAAGATAGGCACGCAAGACATACTGAACCGTGATGCCGATGCATCCGCTAGCGATCGATGGGGCGGCCGCGCGGGTGACCCAAATCCCGCTGACCTCTATCCCCTGCGGAAAAGCGTTGAAGCCCCCAACAGGCATCGTGGTTGGGCCGATCTGGAGAACGTTCGACGTGCCATCGAGGATAATAAGGCGGCTCGCCTGCCCAACCACGCCATTATAGTCGCGCTCCTTACCCCGAACGCGCTTGAAGGGTTGGTCAAAAATAACAGTCTGGGAAACGTAATAATCCGCTGACTGCAATTCCATCTGCCGGGAAGCAGCATAGCAAGCCATCAGAGCTGCATAGCAATCAACCCCCGTATTGGTGACCGCACCCCACCATTCGGGAAGTCCCCATGTGTCGGCACCCGGATCAATGACGATCGTTCCGCCCAAGGAAGTGTCGAACACTTTTGCGAGCGGAATAACTGGCGTGCCGGCTATGGTCAGCGTGACGCCACTGGCGGGCTTGAGCGTCGCACCCCGCAGAATGATCGGATCGCGGATCGTGACGTTGCTGTTGAACTTGTGCACGCCCGACTGAAAAACGACATTGCGCCCCGTGGCCTGCGCCGCTGTCACCGCGCCGCTATTGTCTGTCGTTCCATCCGCAGCGCCGCCGAAATCGGTGACGCCAACGAAGTCGCGGAGCTTGTCCTGAACCGTGCGCGGAGTGGCGCCTGTACCGGATTGGATGAAGCCGATTAGCGACGATCCGGATGTACCAGCGAGTGTGGCCAGACTATCCGATATGGGATCGATTTCGTCGCCAAGCTGGACGCCGGCCGCCGTCCGTAAGACCGCACGATAGGTGAGGCTGTTATCCAAATAGATTGACGGAAAGCGGCCGAAAGCATCCGCCGAGACGCCAACCGTCCCAAAGCCATTCGCAGCTTGGCTGATCGGGTCGCCATCGGCATCGTAAACGGTCGCAAGCGTCGTCGTCTCGCTCAAGTAAAAAGCGATCTTCGCACCAGCTGCGAACGTACCGTTGTTCTGGAGCGCAGGGACCAGCACGAATGGGAACAAGCTTGTGGCCATTATCGCGCCTCTGCGTTATGATGCCGAATGGAGAAAATATTCCTGGCGATGATGCTGAAGGGGATCATCGGTAGTCTCATCGGCCTTCGAGGTATCCGACGCCGCCTACGAGAGCAGGCGCCCCAACCGCACCACCCCTCTCACGGATCAGATCGCCGAGCGTTCGCGCCAGCTTGTTATTCCGAGGAGCCATCGCCGCGGCCACCGCGTCACGGGCAATCGGTGCATACGGAAGGGTGGCCGCCCCTACCAGGGCTGCTGAAGCCGGCGAAGCGTACCCCAAAGCGCTAATCGTCGGGGCTCCGCCAAGGGCTTGGTTCATGAGCATGCGATCCGCCGTCCCGCTGTTCGGGATTCGATCGACCAGCGATTTCCCTGCTTCGGCATAATCGCCAAACAGGGCATCTCCGCGCAGATAAGCGCGAGAGCGCGTGCCCCCGGAATCCTTCTGCACATAGCGATCGAATTGCTGCGGAGTGAAACGGCCGGTGTCACCTCCGCGAGCGGAAGCGGCATCCTCAATCCGGACAGCCTTGGCATAGCCGCGGTCAATGGCGTCCAGTGCAGCGGCAGCGCCGGGGTCGCTGTTGCGCATCGCGGAAGATTTCAGTTCTCCGAGATAGTCTTCGAGAACCGAGGCCAGTTCCCGATCGCCTTGCGGCGATGAGCGCAAGTTTTGAACCTGCTTGCTGATGTTGCTGGTTGCCGCTTTCAGCTGATCGCCAGTCATCTCGCCCGCGTCGCCGAAGCGTCGGGTTACCTGAGCATCGATAATCTTCTGGAAACGAGAAGCGCTGTCGTCGGACAATCCGCCGGTATTGACGTGATCTAGGATGCTTTGCGTGGCAGCCTTGAAGTCATCATCCTGAACCGCCCGCATGTTTGGCAGCACATTGTCGTAGGCATCCGAGAACGCCTTCTGCATGAAACCATGTGGGGCCGTTCCGAGATCAACGTTGTCAGGCAATTTCTGCCCGATTTCCCCGAGGGCACTATTGAAGGCGCCGCGCTCGAACTGATCGCGAGCCTTTTGCCGAGCGCCTTTCACCATGAACCCGAGGCCAGGGAAGCTCTGCAGAAGCTCCTCCGTGCCATTGACGGCATTGCCGATAAGGCCCGTTCCGACGAACCGCTGCCCAAGCGTGGGGCGCACACCATTATCGTACAACACGTTCAGCTTGCCGCCGGATGGAGCAATCACGCGCCCGACAGTCCGGCCAAGCACACCGCCGCCCACCCCCAAGGCTCCGCCAAGCAGGGCGCCTGTCAGCCGATCGTCATTGCTCGACAATGCCCCAGACGTGGCCCCGAAGGCGGTATCGGCGATTGGAGCGGCAAGACCGGCCAAGCGTGGCGCATAGCGAGCGGCACCGCGGGCCAACAGGGCCTCTCCTCCCAGCGCAGTAGCGACGTTGCCGCCAATGCCGGTGACAGTGCCGAGGAGAGCGGCACGCGGATTGGCGTTCTCGACTGCATCGATGCCAAGACGGTTCAGATTGGTGTTGCCTGGCGCTATTTCGTCCAAGCCGCCACCAAGGATCGTGTCGGCTGCCGTCATCCCATAGGCGCCAACAGGTGAGGCCGCAGCGCCAGCCAGAGCCGATCGCATCCCGCTCATGGGGATGTCGCGAACGCCTATCCGGATGTCATATGGACCCTTATATTCAGGATGCGCCTTCCGGAACGCCACAAGCTCATCGATGCCAGTGAGCTTCGATGGATCAACACCAGCACTCGAAAGGTAATCGCGGATTACCTTGGCAGACGTTCCCGTACCGACAAGGCGCGCGACCTGATCACGGATGCCGGCCAGTTCCGGATCAACCTCGCTGCGAACGTCGCCAGTGCTGACGCCGACCTGATCCGGTGCGGCATGTGCCTGATCGCCGAAAACGCCAGCCAGGGTGATATCGGCTTGGCTGAGCGGAGCTCCGCCTTCTGAAGGAGAACCGCCGATATTGGGCGGTATGTCCATCGGAGGCGGCAGCACGTCATTGCCGCCAACGATAGGGGGCGTTTGCTCCTCTCGCGAAGAAGCGGGCGTAGGCGCAGCATTTGAGACGCTCGTGGCGCCGGGCCCAGATGCCACTTTCAAACTGTCGATTACGCGGCGACGCGCCCTCGCTTTTTGCTCGATGGCCTCCGGAGTATCACCCGGCTGTGGGAAAAAAATGCGATCCTGCGCAGTAAATTCGTCAGGCCCGATCGCTGCGCCAGATTCGTAGCGTAGCGACGCACGCACGAAATCTTCCTTCGCCTGCTGTGCTTTCTGGCGATCGGCGCTTGAATATTTGTTGGCAACGCCGGGGAATGCGCCAGCTGCCGTTTCAGCGATCAGACCACGGGGTTTGGACGCGGACTCCGTATTCTCGAAATCCTCATTCGCCCCCATGGCGCGCTCGTAGAAGCCGGTCGATTTCCCCTGAAATTCGGTCTGGCTTCCCGCCGCCTTCTTTGGAGCGAGCCCTTGCGCGCGATAGGTATCAAGCTCGCGCTGATGTTCTGGCTTAATCCGGCCGGAAACCTCAAGCTCGATCAGCTTGGCGATGCGCGGGTTGGTGACAACCTGCGATGGGCGAGGAGCCTGTGCCATCAGTAATTCAAATCGTCAGTGGTGGTGGGTACGGCGCCATTCATGATGATCGCTTGGGGCCCCCATTTGGTGATACGGCCCTCCCTCTGGCGATCGAGCGAGAGATGGCCGGCCGCATTGCCCTCAGTCGCGCGGTTATGTCGCGCCGTCTCAGCGCGAGCCGCAGCCTTGTCGGCCAGTTCGGCAACGCCTTTCACTCCCAGCGCATGGGCGCGGACGTAATCGAGGTTTTCGTCAGTTGGGTCGAAACCGGCAATCTGATCAGGCGTCACATAATGGTTAGCAAGGAATGGCGCCTGCGATTGGATGAACGCCTTGCGCTTGTCATAGGGCATGCCAGCCGTAGCAACCGCGACATCATGCAGCGTGTCTTGCGCCTCGATAAGCTTGGCGCGCTGCTTTTCGTCCATCTGGTCGAGCTGCTGACGTAGCGCCATGGCTTGCTCTGGATCTGCGCCGATCAGCTTGTTCCACGCCGCAGACGCTTGAGGGTTATCGGTTGACGCCACTGTTGGCGATGCGGCCACCATTCCACCGCCAGTAACACCACCAGGTGCAGCACTTGCGCCACCGGAATAGCGCGCGGCCAGATATTCAGACGTGGCCTGTCGCGCCGCGAGATCACGCTCATTCTTGAGCAGCGCATTGGAGGCGCTCAGCAGCGCAACGCCATGCTCTGGATCAACCTTTAGCAACGGCGCAATCGTCTCGGGCCGCGTAATGTCCACGCCCTGCAATGCGCTCTCGAGCCGCTTTTGCTTGCCGAGCTGCTGCCCAGCCTGGAACCCACCCAGAGCCGCCGCGGCAAAGTTTGGCGATTGAAGAAGTCCGAAATCAGGCACCGATTTGCCCCCAATTTGCCCAAGTGTCACCAAGTGAGCCGGAAGAGCCGGCGCCAAGCGCGGATGGCGTTCCGTAGCTGCTCTTGAGACCTTGGTTCAGCGCGTAGCTGGACACCGCGCTGTTGAGCGCGCTGTTGATCGATCCCGCATTGGCAAGAGCGGCATTCGAAGCGGTGTTGGCGGCATTGTTGTTGTTCGCCGCGACGTTCGCTGCATAGCCTTGCCCGACGCCAGCCTGCGCGCTCGCAGCCGTCAGTCCGACGCCTTGCTGGCCTGTGAGGTAGCCCATGTACCGGCCGAACTCATCCGAGGCTTGGCCTTGGCCGTAAGCAAGCAACGCCTTTTGCGCCGCGCCGCTATCGAGGAATCCTCGTGCGCCCAGAGCGGATTGCACCGCCTTTTGGCCTTCATTGAGCCGGAACTGGTATCCGTCGCTGTTGCGGAACGTATCGAACGCTCTACTCGCGGCGGTTGGGTCGCCACCAACCCCCAAGAGACCATTGATCGTCGGTGTTACGGTTCCACCTTGGCCAACGAAGGGCGCAAGCGTCGCCTTGTTCTGGTCATAGATCTGCGTTTGCAGGTCGTTGTTCGCCTTGGCGGTCTTCTTGGCGGTCTTGGATGCCTTGCTGCTGGCCGCCATGCTCGCGCCCGCGCCGATAACGGCGGCCCCACCGATTGCCACCGCCACCATCAGCTATCACCCCAGAATACGCTGTAGACCGTTTCCACGGGCTTATATCCAAGCGCCTCGAAGAGCCTGGACGCATCCTTGTGGACTTTCGAGCCGACGAACATGCGCCGGACGCCCCGGCGCTTAGCCTCGGCCTCGACGGCCTTGAACAGCTTAAGCCCGGCGGTGCCATCCCGCTTGTCGGGACGGACCCAGAAGATATCGAGATGGAGCGTCAGGCACGTCGAGTAGTGCAACCCGGGAGCGACGAACCCGACGAAATAGCCGACCAGTTCACCCGCATCGCGAAGCGTGACCACCATGACCATGCCCTTGGCGTCACGCGCCAAATACTCATCATATTGCGGGCTGAGAGGGACGTGTTCCTTGTTGAGGGCAAGCTCCTCCCAGTGGTGGGGAAGCAAGGGCTTAACTTCCTCCAGGAACGGCGCGAACGGCTCTGCTGCTGCTGTCAGCATATCCGCAGATCCACAATCATGACGATGCGATCAGCGGCGCTGTTATTTATAACCTCATGTTCTAGCGTGTTATCGAACCAGTAGACCTCCCCACTGGCGAACTGGATCACCTCCTCACCACTTCGAAAGGTGCAGCCTGGAAGCGACTGCAACGCTATTTGATACCGTTGGAAGAAGTCCGCCGGAGCGCCCTGATCGGCGTGCGGCGCGATCTTCTTGCCTGGAGCGAGGCGGGTGATCAGCACGCGGCCGAGTTGGACGCCGCCAACCCTGCGCATGAGGTTCAGAACAATGTCCCGGACCGGAAGCTGATACCATGCATCGAAAGGATGCGTTTGAATGTCGTTGATGATTTCGCCATCAAGCTCGTTGAACATCAATAGGATGTCATCGGCCTCGGCGTGAGGACTGTCAGGATAAGTGGTGCGCAGGTTGTGCGCATTCCACAGTTCAGGACGCGCATCGAGAGCTGCCAGAATAGGCAGCACGTCTACGCCTTCGCCGATTTTCCTGAAATTCCGCAAAAGATCGACCCCATGAAGCTAGTCCCGCTTTCGGGTCGATCTGGGGGCGACACTATATGAACTATTGTCCGCTGTCTAGGGCTCGACATATCCCGGAGCGCGCACGAACTTGCCCGTCTGAGATCCAGCCGCCGGGATAGTTACGGCGCCCACCGAGTGCCTGTCTCCGAACTGCGCAGCGACACTCGGATCAGTTGTGGCGTGGTATGTCACACTCCCGCCAGACCGGCTGGGGTCGTCGTAATAGATGCGCGCTACCGTCGATGAAGCGTAGCCCGTTGCGATGGTTGCGCCGTTCACAGTCACAGTGGGATTCAACGTCGTGTCGCCATATTGGCGCTGGTGCGTCGCGATCGTGACGTTTCCTGCGCTATCGGCCGATATCAGCGGAGGGGTGAAAGAGCCGTCCACAATGAAACTGTTTGTCAGGCTTGCAGCAGCGGCATTTGCATCTGCTGTGCCTTGGGCATCGCCAGCAGATGCCTGCGCCGTGTCCGCGGCTGCCTGAGCGGTTGTCGCTGCGGCCTGCGCCGTCGTTGCGGCCGCCTGCGCCACAGCCGCAGCGTTCAGGGCATCATTTATCCCGTTCACGCCAGCCTCGATCTGATCAGCGACAGAATTCCACCATTGCGCGAACGTAACTGTTGCAATGCCGTTTTTATCGACCAGCTGGGTAAAGGTATCGAGCCTCGGAAGGCTGATGTCTTGGAGAGCCATTAGCGTGATCTACCCGATGCCGGCTCGTTGGCTCGCACATTGGAAAGGCGCCACGGTCTCGCGTCGGTCAATCGAACCTGGATAAGCATGCCTTGTTCGTCAACCAGGCCGATGGAGCGCCATGAGGGACGGGAACGATATTGCCCTTCCTCCCCAAGGGAGGTGTCTCGCCAGGAATTCCACGACATTCCACCATCGCGAGAGGTGCGAAGCTCGATTGTCCCGGGTGGCTGATCCGCGCCGCCGGTAACTCCCGTCGTGCAATCCAGTGCCAAGCGATCCAGAAAACCACGCTCCTGCAAGAGGATTGAGAAGGTTCGCTCCAGAGGGGTACCGTTGTCGGATGTCGCTTCAGGATCAATGACCCACAACTGCCCAGTCTCGTCGTCTCCCGCTATGATTTGGCGCTCATATTGCAGGCCAAGATGCGCACGCCATTTGGCGCGGCCATAAGAGGATAGTTCATGCCATTGCTGTGTTGCGGCATCGTAGGCAAAGGTACCATCGCTCGTGTTTAGTGCGTACATGGTATGCCCAAACCACGGGTATGCCCACGCCGACAATTCGGACGCATCAGATGCCGCGATGCTCTCTTCAATGCCGTGATCCGATACACGCAGCGGCGCATTGTCGGCGCGGTATACAATCCCATCATCCCCAACCCAGAATACCGTGTTGTCGAGGGTGGCGATCGTGTCGCGCGACATCGCGCCGCGGGGGAAAACGCGCCCTGGCACGGCTTGCAACGGTGTGTCGGCATTTCCAGTCAGAACGAACACATAAGTCCGGTCCTCGGTGAAGACCCACAATTGATCCGACATGAGCGCGAAGCCGACGATGTTCGCGTTCGACGATTCCGTGCTGATATAATCGAGACCATCCCACGTTGAGGGATCGAGCGTGAAATAGATGCGCCGTGATCCAGCTCGAGCTGCAAGCGCGTATCCACCGAGGAAAGCCGTAGCCGACACTGACGCGCCATCAGGAAAGGATATGGCCGAAACACTGGCTCCGTCGCTGGAATAGAATGTGCCACCAGTCGCGATCAGCAGCACATTCAGATTAGCGGCCATCTGCACGCGGCCCGATGTCGTGAGCGCTCCGATTGCGCTCGTTCCGTTGTACAATTGCTGGCCGGATACCGTGAACAGCGCGCCGTCCAGTGCGCCACTCTCCTGGAACATGCCGAAAATAGGGCCGGTCCCAAGCGACTGATAAGGAGCCAACCCACCGCGGGGGAGAAGCACCAGCCTTGACGGCGTGTCGCTGGTCTTTTCCGCAAACTGATTGCGCAGCACGATCTGCGGCAGATCGGCGCGTCTATAAGATGCGATCGAGAACGGGATGATCATCCGAGCCTCGCTGCGCCTGATGGTGATTTGTGGGCGTGTTTCCAGGGCATAGTTTACGGCGTCCGAGAGAGGCCGGCTTGCGAGATATAGAATGTCGCATCCAAGTCCTGCCCAGCGTAGCCAGTGATTTTGTAATAGGCGTTCGCGTTGGATGGATTTGCCGTTCCGGTGCCCTCCGGCGTAACGAACGACATCGCCGTAGCAATGTTGGCGACCGCGTCGGTATTTCCGGTCGGCTGGATGTTGTTGATCAGCACCTTCGTCGTACTGTCGCCAGGAGCGTAAAGGCCCCCGCTACCAGGCTCACCAAGGGACGAACTGCTAGTCGGATATACCAAGATGCTCTTGGCATCCTCGATCCAGCCGATGCTCATGGTGCGGCGCATCATATAAGAAAACTTAACGATGTCCGTGGCTTGAACCAAAAGCCGCTTCGCAGACGAAGCGTTCAAGGCATACAGGGTAACCGTCCAATCCGCAGCCGGGGTAGAGGTGCTATAAATGCGCACACCCCACTCGTAGCCAAGGTTGCCGGGCAACGCGGTAAAGGTGAGAACGGCGTGAATACCAGTGCAATTGGTGCCGTCGAGACGCCAACCGGACGGCACAGTTCCGCTGTCGATCACGCCACCCGCGCCGGTAAAGTTCGACGAAACGCCGCCCGTCTGCGTCACAAAGCATGGGTTTGAATTGAGGAACGTGTTGCCGCTGGCGGTGGTCGTGTCGGGCAGAACAGCAGCCGAGCTGAAGTTCGTCAGGAGAGAGTCAAGCCCAGGGTAGGTGAGGCCGTTCGCGGTGTTGCCCTTCCCGATGATGCGGGCGACGTGCCATGAAAGAACGCCCGTGAAGTGCAGCCCGTCGCAGAGGTAGCCCGCCTTTGGGAGGTGGTTCGGCGCCGCCTGGCCGTCGGTCGAGAAGTCCGCGAATTGCGGCTCGTCAAAGCAAGCGCCGACATAGACGCGAGAGTTGGCCAGTGCATCACCGCTGGCATAGTGAAGCTTGCGCATCTCACCCGCATGGGTGCTCAATCCATTAAGATCGCCGCCCTGTCGCGCCGTGCCAGCCCAATCAACGCCGCGTCGGATTTCGTCTACCAGGATGATGTTCTTGGCGAGCCCGTTGTAGAGCGGAAGCGGCTGATCCGTACTTTCGCCATTGGGGCGATAGTTCGGATAGGCCGAGCCTGGAGACGTGAGCCCCTGAACGATCTGTTTGACAGCGGCTGATGCTGCGGCCTTGTCGCCATCGTTCGTGCCGAGCAGAATTACCACATTTGCGGCCTGGTCCGCTGCCACTTCTGCGACCGTCTTGTTCGAAATATAGTAAGCCTGGACCGCGCGGCTGGAAAGCACGCCACAATCGTTGCTCATCTGGTAGGTTGAACCCACAGCTCCCGTGGTTCCGCTCAGCTTCGACAGGATAGTCGTGTTGGCTGGAACGCCAGATCCGGTGATCAATTGCCCAACGTTGATTATGTCACCGCCAGCCGTGGCGGTGATGGTCATCACGGTTCCGTTGAAGGAACATGTCCACCCCGAGCCACCGATCGGGCGAGGCCAAGCCGCCGCCTGAACCGCGGTCCCGCCGCCGATACCACCCCGGCCGCCCTGCCAAGTCGAGCTGCGACGTATTTTGTTGCTGGTAAACGGGTCTATGAACGTTGCTGGCCCATAGAAGCCGTTATTTTGGACCGTCCGGCTATCGCCGAAGTCGCTGTAGAGATTGTTATAGGGTTGGGTGAAGGTACCGCCGCCACCGGAAGCGGCCGGCATAAGCGCAGCAACCTGCGTCGCAATTGCACCTCGGCGCATGCGCATCAGGTGAAATCCCCGACTCCGATCACCGAAACATTCGCACCCGTGGTGACCTTCCATGCGCCGGATGCACTCTTGATCCCAAGCGGGACGAAGAATGGCACCAGATTGGAAACGGACGTTGCGCCACCAGTGAAAACGGTAATCGCGGAACCCGATCCGTCCTTTATGCTGACCGCTCCAGGAGAGGTTGTGGCTGGTATGACGAGCAGCCCAGAGAGATAATCCCCCGTCGCCCCAGTCGCGCCCAAAACCTGATCAGTCGCCGAGGCGGCAACGGTCTCGTATTCGTCGCCCAAGCTCTCGACTGCGATTGGGTTTGCTGCGGAACCTGCTGCCGCACCACCGGATGGCGACGTACCGCCGCCAAGGGCCACGAGCTCAGCGCTGCGCTCTTGCGTCCCAACAGTTACCCGAATTTGATCTGCCATCAGAAATATCGCCCGTAGGCGCTCCCCATGAAGGTGGAAGACGGACGGTCTGCGTCCAGCATCTTGGTCAAAAGCAGGCCCGCCATCGCATCGACACGGGACACGGTATTTGGATCGAGCCGGGTTGCCCCAATCCCGCTCGCCATCCGCGACGCGAGGTTCAGATAGATCGTCTCGAGCCACTGCGTGGGCACATCGATCGTTTGCGATCCGTCCGTCACGTCTTCAGGCGCGCGGGCATAGGAATAGAGTACCGTCATGGTGGCGACGGGCACCGGCCATACCGTCATGCTGAGCGCGCCCGTGGTGCGCGTCAGGGTATAAGCCGTTGGATAGCCCGGTGAGGCCTTATTCGGTATCTGGAGGTATTGCCCATTCTCCCAGCGCTGCAATGGGCGCTCAAAGGTGCTGGACTGCACCAGACGCGCTTCAAGTACGTCGAGGCAATAGGGATCGAGCACCATCGTTGCGGTGCCGGCCGTGAACACGACATCGCCGTTCGTCTCGCGCCAAAGATTGACTCCATCCGCCGCCAACGACTTCAGCATGAACGACAGAATTTGCGCGCCGTTCTGCTCTTCCTGTGCGGTCGGGTTTTCGCCCGACGCAATGACGCCCAGCGCTCCGGGCCCCATCGCCATGCGGACCAGCTCGCTTACTGTCATGGTCTGCGTGATGGTGCCGCTGGTGGGCATTACAAATCCTCAGGATCAGGCCCATTGCCCGTGATGAATACGACTGGAGCCTCTGGTGCCGCATCCGGCCTTGGGAGCCCCTCGGGATAGACAACCGGTGCAGTCATTGTTTCAGGCCTTGGGTCCCAGCATTCAGGGCACACCCTGAGCCCAGACCATTCCAGCCTCAGATCGTTGAGACGGCGCGTGAACCCGCATCTTTGGCAGTCCCCGAGCGATCCGCCGGGCTTCCATGAGATATCGAATTCACGCACCGCTCACACTCAGGCGCCCTGGTTGCCGAAGACAGCCCGCCAGTCACCCGTGCCCGCCGAGAAGCGCATGCTCGCCTTCGCCTTGGCGTTGCCAGTGTCGAAGTCGTTGACGCGCTCGAGCGCCACTTCACGCCGCCAGAAGGACTTGAGACCTTCCGGAATGTCGGTCTGGACATACCAGCTGTCCGTGTCGGTCAGATATTTGTTGACCAGCACATCAGGCACGATGCCCATCGCGTTCAGCGCGTTGATGTCGTTGTTATTGGTGCCCGAGCGCAGAACCGAGTTCAGCACGCGGGTTACCGTGAACGCATCTTCCGGGTTGATGATGATTTGCTTGACGCCACCATTGATCGGGAAACCGCGATCGTTCTGGATACGCCATACCGCCTTCGTCGCATCCTCCATCGCCGCTTCGGAGAAGTCCGCCGCGGTAAGGAGGTTCGACTGATTGCCAGCACCTGTCGGGTGGGAAGCCGAGAATAGCGGCTGACCATCGCCAATCGGATAGCTCGAATTGAAACCGCGGTTGAACACGTTCGCGTGAACGTATTCCGCCGTGGTCGTCATCGACCAAGCCAGGTTGCGCGAGCGAGAATTGCTCACTTCCGCATACTGGCCGTCCTCGATCTCTTCCTCAGTGACGATGTAGCCAAGGGCGTACACGACATGCTGGAAGATCGAAGTGTAGGTCTGACCGTCCGAGTCATACTGGATCGGGGCGCCCTCAGTCTTGGTGGTTGCCAGACCGAAGGGAGATGCGCCAACGACGCGCTCCTGAAACTTGTTCGAAGTCTCCTTCTCGAAGATCTTCGACCACGTTGGGGGAACCTTGTCGTAGTTGAGGCCGAACCAAGCCTTGACGCCGGGCCAAAGGGCGTCCGGATGGTTGGAACGAGTGATAACGCCTGCCATTGTCCGAACTCCCCCTTAAACGCCAGTGGAGCCGGCCGCGCCGGTCTCGGTAGGCAGGTTGATTGCGCAGAGCCATTTGGCTGTCGAACCGACATCATTGTCGGCGCGGTGCTGAAGCTCCACGATGCGCATCTGAAGCGTGGCCGTGGTCGCGGCCGTCGAGCTGTCGATCATCCAACCGGAAGTGCCGGTGTTGGTGTTGCCGGTTCCGGCAATAAGATCGATGTTCTGGCCGATCGCAGTGACCGCCAAAGCGCCGCCAACCGAATCTTCCTGCACCTCATAAAGCACGTCAGGATCGTCAACGACCAAGACGTAACCCTCTGTCGAGGCGGGGAGATACTTGTAAGGCGAGAAGGGAGCCGTAGGGCGGAAGCCTACGACGACGCCAGTAATGCGCCCAGCACCAGATGCCGTGGCGATGCCCACATCGGGATAACCATCCGTGCTGCCGGTCCCAGTGATGATGACCGGATCGCCGATGAACAGCGCGGTCGCGTTGCTTGCGGGAACGTGATAGGTCCGCATCGTGCCATCCCAAGGAGAGCCGTTGCGGAGACGACGGGGGATAAGACCCATCGGAGCGTTGCTGTTTGCCATGCTTCAACCCCTTGCGAGAGGGGCCTAAGCACCCTCGTCAGCGTGAAATCCGATTGGAGCGGGCAAGCTCTTGGTTAAGCTCGTTCTGCTCCAGGCTATTTCCGGAACCGTCGATCTCGCCACGGGCAACTGCCTTATCCATCTGGTCGAGATGGGCGGCCTTCGCTTTGTGGTCTGAATCGAACCAGTCCTGGTATTTTTCGTGAAGCACCAAGGAATGACCGTCGTTCGCGTCGGGGATGGGATCAACGCCAGGCGTCCTGTCCCAGTCCTCGCGGTTGAGCTTGGCAAGCCGATTGGGCTTATCCAGAACCCAGCGGGCTGTCTTGCCCTCGCGGGTGAGGCGTTCCTGTACTTCGGGAGGTATGGCCAACTTGAGCTCAGCCATGCGGTCTAGGTCTCCCGGATTGCGAAGACGGCGCTCGCGCCGCATCTCGGCTGATCGGGGAGAAGGCTGAACAGGCGCCGTGGAATGTTCCACCGGCTCGACCGTCTGCGGAATGCTGTTCCGCCTTACATACTTTCCTCGTGGCATATTATGAAATCCCTGTCAAGTTCAGGCCTGATCGGCCCAATATTCCTTCGCGTAATCGGCGCGGATTTTGTCTGGATTCACTTTGTCGCCGAGCTTGCGCGTGAACATTTCGACATAGCCGTCTGCCGCCTTCTTCACTTCGGCCGGAAGTTCGGCATAGCCTTTCTGGCGCGGCGTCGCGGATGAGCGGGCACCCGGCGCACTGACTTCGGGAGCTTTGCGAGCAGGAGGCGCGCCCTCATACAGTTCGGGAAACTCGGCGCGCACAGCCCTTTCCACGGCTTGCAATTGTTCAGGAATGCTGGCGCCCTTCGCGGCCTCTTCCTGGCTAATCATGATGGCAAAGGCCGTCGCCTTGCGGTTTGAGCCGTACCAAGGGTTCTTTTCCGCGAATTCCTTTTCAGGATTGCCAGTGGAAGGTTTTGCTGCGGTCGCTTCCAGTTCGCGCATCTCGCGAGCAGCTTGCGCAGCGCCGGCAGCGTCCTTGTTCTCGACGGCTTCGGCAAAGCGGGCCTCGATCTCCTTGGCTTGCTCTTTCAGCGCGCGTTCGGTCATCTTGGCGCCAGTCGCGGCCATGTGCTCGACGGTGCGCTTCAGATCCTTGACGGTATCGCGCAATCCGTCCTGCATCTCCTTGCCCTTGAGGATGAAATCCTTAGCGGGGCGCCACTTGGCTTCCGGACCGTCGAATTTCTCCTTCGGTTTCCAGCCCATAGATGAGGCAAGCTCCTCAACCTCTGACAGCTTCGTCTCAGCGTTGTCGTTTGGGGCCTCCGTCTCGTCCTGCGGCTCTACGGCTTCAGTTTCGATTGATGGCTGCGTGGCCATTAGACTTCCTCCTCGATGATCGCCGCTACGTCCTTGTCGGCGATGATCCGCGCCTCTTTCCCATCGGCCAGCGTGGTGCGAATGCCGGCAAGCTTGGCAAAGATCACCGCATCCCCAAGCTTCGGCTCCTGGCCGTTGAAATTGGCGAAATCGAAGGCGACAGGGCTGATCGAGACAACCCGTCCGCGCGTCTGCACGAGCGTTTCCTTCTCGCGCACGCTATCTGGGATATAGACCATCCCCTTTTTCTCATCGACCGGTTCAACCGCGACGATCAGGTTAAAGCCGGATGCCCGGACACCAGCCTTGCAGTCTTCCAACTTCGGTATCGCCACTGTGGCGCTCCTTGCACTTCCCGAGGCTCATTCCTCGGTCAAATCCTGTCCCAACACCTCGCAGACGCGCCCGTAATCGACCTGCTCGATCGCTCGATACGCATCAGCCCGGGTTGCCAATTCCTTCAGCAGCAGCGGGTCCGACTGCTGGCTCTCCCATGAGGCCTGGAGCCATCCCTCCTTCTGCTGTTCCGCCATTGAGGCCAGCGCCTCCATCACCCATCGGGTTACCGGGGCTTCCCGCCATAGGAGGAAGTCCTCCTTCGATATTGGCGCCTTCGCCATGTCCTGCTGCCTCACCTAGAGCTAAGCCAATTTCTGCGCCGTCCTTGGCCGACTTGGCCTGGTAGTGCTCAGCCGTTGCCAGCTTGAGCTTCGTATCCGCATGCTTGTTCTCCAACTCGGCAATCGCCATCGGGTTGGGCTGTGTGTGCGCCGGGAAAATCGCGTCGATATCCTCGGTGTCGAGGGCTTCCAGCGCGCGGCGGTTGATCTCGTTGTCGTTCCCTCCCTGACCGCGGAACATCATCAGCGCCTGCGCCTTCGCGATGCGCTGGATCTTGGTCACGCTCGACGGATCAGCGACCGGCTTGATGTCCATGTCACGTTCGGAGAAATCGGCAGCGAAATCAGCCATCGGATCGTCGAGAACGTTGACGTAATCCTCGGCTACCTCCTTGCCGCCGAACTTGCCCAAGTTCTCGAAATCTATCTGGAATTCCTCGCCCAGCGTCAGATAGATGAGCTTGTAGATGGCGGTGAAGACCGCCAATCCCTGCTCAATCAGCGCCAGGGTGGTGCCGACTTGCCCCTGGTTGGATGCCTCGCCCGTGACCACGTCCTTGACGCTGGTGATATCCTTCGCTGCGCCCAGCATAAGCTCAAGCAACTGGAACATGACCGGAGACAGGCCGGGGAATGTGCGCTCAACGATGCCATTGCGCAGCTGATCGCCCGTCGCATTGACCGCCTTATACTCACCAGGCATCCAACGCAGCGTGTTGGTCTGGCCATTACCCTGAAGCCTGAGCCCCGACGCGATGAAGCCACCGCCCGCAATCTGCGCAGCGCCGGCATCGAACATTTGGTTTAGCGTCGTGTCGATTACGTCGCCAAGCCTGCCGTCGCCGGTCAGAAGATGCCCGAACCCAATGTCGTAGAACCTGCCCTTGGGATCAGGCAGGAAGCTATATTTCACATAGAATTGCTGACGCTCGATCCGTGAAACGCGCGGCTCATCGCCACTGGTATCGAGGTGGATTTCATCCGGCGAGAAATTGGCGACGATCTTGAGAACTTCATTCGTCTCATAATCGACAGTGACGATGTACGGTTCGTCCGCGCCATCGCCATCCAGATCGAAATAACGATGCTGTTCGAGTAATAGCCGCGGCGCCTCTGTGTCCTCGCCTGTGTTGGGCAACAGCACATCGCGGTACTCACCCGACGCCTGACGCTGGCGGATCTGATAGGGGTACACATCCGGCAATCGCTCGGTGATGCGCGGCGTGGTCTTGAGCGAACGCGCCGATGATGGAACAACCAAGTCGATCGCCGACACGAATGCCGCGTGCTGCTTGTCATCAGCCCACCACAGCTTACGGAAGCCACAGCCGATGATCGGAAGCTGTTGCAGGAGCGTGGACGTGTCGCGCTCCCAATCGTCCATCCGATATTCGAGATAGACGTTCATATAATCGGCGACGCGCTGTCCGCGGGCCGCCTTGGCGCCGGGCTTGCTGATCCATTGCTGTTCAGCCCCATCCGTCCCCGGCGGCACAGGTTTGCCATCAAGCACAAATAGCGGGACAAGCCCCTGTGGCGTCTGGATCGTCTGCGGACGCCCCTTATCCGACCCAATGACGCGAACCCGCACCATGCTGCCGGATTTGCAAATGGCAGGATAAGCGCGGGCCCAGAATTGCTGCGCGGCAACGGTCAGGATCGGGAAATTGACGTTACTGAAGCGATAGGCCGGCGCCTGCGTGTCAAGATCAACCCGCTCTTGGGCGGCGCGCTTCAGCGCTTCGTTCGCCTGCTCTTCCCACTCCGATCGGTCGCCAAGGTCGCGCTCGTAATCCTCGACGACGCGTTGACCGATCGTGGCAAGCTTTTGTGCATCCAACAGATCGCAGATATTGCCCTGCGTCTGGGCAATTTTCTCCAAGACAGCAAGCGGCCCCGGCGTGACGGGGGTTTCTTCCTCGTATACCGGGGCCGTCGCCATTTAGCCCGGCTCGCCCGCAGCGCCGCCATGGCCGTGGAAATAACCGCGCTCAGGCGTATCACCCTTGGCAGCGGCCTTGGCTTCTGCGCGATCCTGGCGCAGCGCTTCGGCTACATCCTTGTTCGCGCTGTTCTCAGCTTCGTCCGTACCGTCGTCGCCGGAGATTTCCTGAATCTTGGCGTCGGTAAGCTTCTCGGGATGCTCAACCTCGGCAAGCTTGGTAACCGGCTCGCTCGTCTGGTTGCCTGCGGCGTCCGTGCGTTCAGCCGGCGCCTTGGTCTTTTCGGGCGTCTTTTTAGTCATGATACTCTCCCGGAATGCCCCGCCGGGAGAACCAATTAGAGGGATATTTACGCCTCTAACAGTAGCGTTAATTCATGCTTGGTCTGATCCAGCCTTGGACTTCTCCAACTCAACTATCCGCGCCTCGATCTCGCGGACATTCTCCTCCCATCCAGGCCGTCCTTTGCGGGCGGCTAGCTTGCGCTTCAGATCATCAATTTCGGCCATCGCCATAAGCTCCCTCGACACTCCGCGAACAATCTGCCCAGCTAATTCGGGCCATGTCTCGCTGGCTGGCCTAATCACTCACTGTACCATGAGTCGTGCGCTTTAGGTCATCGATTTCAGACATTGGGGCACCTCGATTCTGTCACCAACCCATTCGATCTGATCGTCATCCCACATTAGGTCATTCCCAAGGACGGCCCAGCGGCAGCAATCATTCCACTCCTCGTAGCGATATTCACCTATCGAGAGGCTGCCGCCGTCCTTGATCCAATAATAGCCCGGCTCCCGAACAAATGGCTGTGCCATCACTGTACCATGAACTGAGGCTGTTCGCCCCAGAGGGCCGATTTCCCCTTCGCGACCATCTCTGGCAGCTTGGACATCGCATAATCGAGCGCGACGCAGCGGTTGGCAAGTTCGCCCATGCTTTCACCATCCCACTTGAACCCGAGGCCGTGTTTCCGGCCTCCAAGGAACATCGTGCAGGCCACGCGCATTCCCTGGCCATTGAGACCCGGCTTAAGCCATTCCTCCACCTGGTAGCCGCCGATCCGTGCAGCAGCCTCTAGCCGACGATGCAAATCCTTCGTGGTGATGTTGGTCATGACTTAACCTCAGTGTCGATTACAACATGCCACAGGCCATCATAATCACGATAGCGACCCACAACATTGGGCGGATCGTCCGGAAAGCGAGGCTGGATCAGCTCGGCTTGGTCCTTGAACCACGGTATACCACATTCCGTCATCTCAATATCCCGTTCCTGCGCGACGGCGTTGAGGTTGCTCATCGTCGCCATCATTGACGGCGCGATCGAAGATAATCGGCTTTGCCACGGCCATTAATCCAAACGCATCTGCGCCGTGGCTCGACCAGTCATGCTCAGGGCCAAGCCCGATATCCCGCTTGTCGTCCTGCTTTTCGTGATACGCCGCCAGTGCTTCCATGCCGGGCTCGCAATGCTCTGGATCGATATAGATCGATGGGAACAGCCTTCTAGCGGCTTCAACCCGCTTCATGGCTGCCGATTTGCCTTGGTTCTTGATGACGATGCAGTCGAAGCCGGCCGCGCGAATATGATCCTCGAAGCGTTCTGCGGTCAGATGGTTCGTATTGCCCCCGTCGTGCGGCAGGACGCACACCGCCTTCGGATAGCCATTGTCCCGCAACCATTGCAGGTGGACCGCTAGCGGCTGGCCTACGGCTTCGTAATAGTCGATCACGTGAATGCGCGTGCCGACGAACTGAACGACCCAGATCGCAGTCGCGTCGCGCGTTCCAATGTCCCAGAAGGTCCAGATCTGCATGAGCGGATCGACCGACAGAGGACATATCCGCTTCTGCGCTCGCGCCATGGCCAAAGATTGGGCGTAGTAGCTTCCCTCTGTCACCTGGGCGAAGTCACCTTCCCAGATATGCGGATAGCTTTCAGGCCGCTTCCCAAGGTCGCGGATGCGCTCCAGCTCCAACACCTTCGGAAACCACGGATTATCGCGGTAATTGAGCTCCACGATCTTCGCATCGTCAGGTGGGTCGAGCCTGAAGCGCTTATGCGTCGCGCTGCGCTTGCTCTTCGGGTTCCAGGTTACCCAGATTTCTGAATCATGCTCACGCACCGATGGGATGACAATCTGCCAGGCGGCCTCACTGACCGGCTCAGCCTCATCTACCCACAGAAGCTTGATGCGCGCCTTCGACTTGATGCTCTCGATGTTGCGATCGAGGCCGGTGAATTTGTACTCAATAAACCCTGGCAGACCGCGTGTCCGGATGAACTTCTCGCCGATCTCAAAATGCGGCTCAAGCCAAGCCTCCGACCTTATCGCCGCCTTAATCTCAGCCATCGAGCTTTCGTCGAGGCTGTTCATGTACTCGCGGCCCGACACGATAACACCGTTGTCGCCGGCCATTGCCCATTGGTAGGCCCTGACAGCGGTCATTTTCGCGAAGGATTGGGTTTTGGCGCTCCCACGCCCGCCCCACGCGCCGCGGTAACGGGCCTCGCCTAAAAAGACCGGGACGAGCTTAGGCGGAAGCTTGATCGCTGCCGTGGCCACTGCCTGCCTCAAGGACGACGCGGGTTACCATGTGCAGCGGGTTCTCCTCATCGCCAGCAACCTGAATTGGCAAGAGTTTCGCGGCCAACTTGTAGAACTCCGTTGGCTCTGTCTTTGCCCAATTGAAGAAATGGGCATGATCGCCGCCGCTGCCATCCTGGAGCTTGTCATAGACCGACTGGATTGCCGCCTTCATCGAGGCGGTAGTCTTGTTCGGCGTGCCCTTTTGCCGTCCGCCAGTTTTGCGGCCAGCGGCCATGTCTAAACCCCTCTAGTTTAGAACAACCCCAACGCCCGCAACACTGCGACCAGGGCCACGATGGCAACCACGGCTACCACGATGTTGCGAATGTTGGTGTCCATCGGAATGAACGTGAGAGCGACACCGACCACGATCAGAACGATGATAAGCGCGACGAGGCTCACTTGACCTTGACCGTTGATGTCGGGCGCTTGGAGCCCGCAACCGCCTGAGCCATACCCTTGGGGTAACCACGGGACATGGCAGCCTTGACGCTGGGCGGCACGCTCTGGGCGCTCTTTCCGTCGATTTTGGCATCGGGCATGACGAACTCCTTTGCGTGCGTGATATTGCGTTTTCACGCGGCCGGACAGTAGGGGAAATTCGTCAGCCGTATGCGCCGTACACGGCCTGCCCCAACCCTGCGGATCTTGCCAGCGCGCTCAAGCTTGCAGACGAGAGCGCGGACCTCGCCCACAGTGCCTACGTCAAGGTCGCGCTGGATCATCCTGTAGCTTGGAGCAACGCCATCGCGGCGGATCGTGGCCTGGACGTAATCGAGCAATTCACGTTGGCGGCTAGCCGGTCGTCCTCGCATTATCGTTTCCCTTCGAAAAATCGCACGAAATCCCTGCCAAGGGTCCACCCTGCGCCGCGTGCGAAAGCGCGAATGGCGATGCGGAGGAGAGTCACAGCACGAACCAAATGGCTGCGCTGGCGATGGCGACAAAAACGATCAGCCCGATCGTCCATTCGTTCTTGGTAGCTGGCTCGTCCCATCGTCCCATCACATTCCCTCCCTGATCATCATGCGGCTTGGTCCGCGACATCCACGATTTCCGCATCTGGGAACGTCGCCTTGGTCAGCGACACGACACCCATGCGGCCAAACAGCTTCGCAATCTCGTCTGGAGACACCGCCACAACGCGAACGCCTGGTTCGGCCTTCACATGGTCCACCGACTGCTTGCTGTTCGAAATGACGACCCGCGTCTTGCTCTCCCAATCCAAGCCGGTGAGGTACGCATCGTCTGACTGGCATTCCATGCAACGACATGCCGCAGCCCAGCCGCGGACCATCGCCGCCGACTGTTCGCGCAACTCGTCAGTGGAAGCGCTGATCAGCGCCGTGCTGTAGAGATCAATCTGTTCAACCAGCCTGTCATGAAGATCCTTGTCGCAGCGTTCGAGCGTGCTCATCCGCCAGCGGCTACGGAACGCTGCCTCGGCTGGCGCGACACTGCCCATGCATTGCGCGACGATCGCTTGCGGAGCTTGGCGGGTCATGACCGCACCATCGACTGGATAGCCCAGCAAGACGGAAAGACGCTTTGGTTCGACTTATTGGCCCCATAGGGGCGCATGCGCGCGCACATGTGTAAATCCCTTCTTAGTATAAGAAAGCGCCATACCGTCTTGCTGATGATGTAAGATGCTGATGTCGTTAGAAAATTCAGCAAGACGCTTCCAAAATAAGGCTCTAAAAGCGACGTGGAAAAGCGTCTTGCGAGGGGCGAAGTGTCTTGCTGATTTTTAGGGCCACATCGGCCACAACGCAGCAAGACGCTTTCAAAAGCGTCTAGCAAGGCGCTTTTGAGTGCCAAAGCGACGTGCTTTTTGCGGCTATTTTGGCGGGTCAAAACCGGGGTGTCCGATCTTCCGGAGCGCTTTCAAGCGCGATTTCGTCTGCCAATTTGGCGCGCTCAGCGTGCGAAACACTGAAATATTGGTTGACCGAAAAGGCGTCCAAGGAAGCGCTCTTCGGCGCTGCGGGATGGTCGCGGGAGTTGTTGACGGACCAGTATTCCAGGCCGTCTTCAGTCAGGCGAATGCCGGTCAGATTGCGGGTTTTGACGCCCTTCTGATAGCCCAGATTGGGCAACGCTTCCTTGAGCCGGCGGATGAATCCGTTCTGCGACCAGGGGAACTTCCCGTCGCCATTTTCCTGATAATACCAACCAGCGAATGACGCGAAGAGATCGGAATTGGCGACCTTGGTTTCAGGATCCGCGACGGCGCATTCCTTGAGCCATGAGCCGACCTGATTATTGTTATTCTGCATCTCCCCGACCGCACGCTTCATGCATGCCGGCTCAGTGAAGACGCCGCGGGCGGAAAGGCGCTGCCACCCCTCAATTGCCCACCATAGGACGCCTGTCAGCTCTTCCGCGATGATCTTCGCGGATATGCTGTGGAAACCAGCCGGCTCAGGCTTGGATTCAGGGCGAACATTGGTCATTTGCAGGACCAGCGAGCGATTATAAACCGCGTCGGATTGATCCTTGATCTTAGGCAGATGGTTCGCTGTCAGCATCACCGGGAAGCCGAAACGAGCCATAATGTCGGTGCGGTTCTTGCGCCGCACACCGACCTCTTCGCCGGTCACGATCTTCTTGTAACGCTCCGCATCAAGATACTCGTCCTGGCCGATCGCATCGTCAGCGACCCAGCCGCGCTTCCCGAGAAAGCCTTGCAGGCCGAAATCCGTACCGATGTCGGCAGCTGACGTTGCGCTTGTCTGCCCGCGCCCCAGAAGGGCCCGCAATATCTCTGACAGCTGTGTCTTGCCTGTGCGGCTGCCGCCATGGACGAGCAGGCCCTTGCAAAGAGAGCGGCTTTTATTGGCGACCAGACAGGAGCCGAACCACTCCTGCACGGTGCGAATGATATCGGGGATTTCGTCCGGATCCTTGTCTGCAAAGGATTCCTCCAGAAACTGCAGAAAGGCCGGGCATTCCCGCGAACCCTCCAGATTTGCACCAACCTTGAACATGGCGCGGTGATCAGGGGAATGTTCACCAATCGCGCCCGTGCTCGGATCGACGGTGCCGTCACCGGCTATGATCAGGCGATGTTCGTCGAATTGCGCATCACGGATCAGCAGGCTCGGGCGGTTCATGAAAAACAGCGTTGCCGCGCTGATAAGGCTGGTCTTTGGCGCAAGCCCCAAACTCGCACAGGCTTCCTGCATCATGATCCGCAGCATTTGGTCGTGCTGCTCGTCCCACACCGACCAAACTCCGCCCTCATAGGCGTAGCTCGTTCCGCGGCTGTGAATGATAGGCCCGTGCCTGTCCTGCCAAACTTCAAGAACGGCAGTGCCCAAAGCGGTTATCTGATCTGTATTATCGCGCTGAGATGGTTTTGGCTTTTCCCGCTTCGCGCGCTCTTCCTGCAAATCGTGAACAACGGCAATCGCCGCATTGCCATTGGCGGCCATGGGAGCCGCCGGCTTTGGTGGAGTTGACCGATCCGATCGGATAGTCGCTTTTTGCCGCCCGCTCTGAACCATGCGCCGCAGCGCATTTTCCTCGCGCGTCCAATTCCACTTTTCGTTACCTGGGGCAGCGGCTTCTGTGGCGGCTAAAATGCGGGAGACAATCTCGTCATCGTTATAGCCGCGCGCGATCATCGACATCGACACGCGCAGCTGCGTTTCGTGGATTGATGCGCCGCCCGTTGCGCCATGGTTCATTGCCGCCAGTTCGGCGTCGATATCGATCGCGGGCTCGTATCCAGCCTCGCGCGCATAAGCCACGAACGGATCGTCTTGGCGCACTGGGCGCGCCGCTTCGATCTTGCCATGCAAAATGACGCGTTGGTCATCGAGCCATTCGCAAAGCGCTTCGAGATCATAGACGCGGCCGGTGTCCGACAGCACTTCTGTCAGGATAGGCTGGCCGTCATTGAGCTGCCGCGTTGCGGGTTTGCTGTTGTGGGTGCCAGGCAGTCGCAAAATGCGCGCCAACTCAGCGCAAGCCGTGTCTCCCGCCAGTATCAACGCAAGCTGGCGCAGCGCGGCTTCTATTACGTCGCGGGCAGCTTGCCCCGGTGTAACGTTAACCGCCTCTTCCAGCATCCAATATGCATGGAGACCGCCCCCGCTATTAACGATGAGCGTCGGCGGGAAGGGCAGAAATTCAAGCGCCGCGATCGTCTCAGCGCCGGACAATCCCTGCTTGGCGCAGTCGATATCGACCCAGAGAGCAGGGCATTCGGCAACGTTATCCTTGCTGCCGCTGGAGGCGTCGCGCCGCGTGCAGATGCCGAAATAGGTACCCCAGCCCGGCTGATCGCGCTTGACACAAAACGCCTCCAATTTCTCGGCATCGCGGCCGAAAATTGACACAGCACCACCGCTCCGGTCGTTGGAGCAGGCGCGCAGTTCGATTTCCTGAAGCGTCTCACCAAAGAAACGCTTCAGGAAATCGATGCTCTGGCTGTAATCCTGGTTCTGCACTTTGCCTCCGAGGCATGGTGTGGAGCGATGGGAGCCGGTCTGGTCACCGGCCCCCATCTGGAACATTCGTTTAGAAGCGGGTCTTCGAGCCGGCGGCGGCTTTGGTCTCCGCCGGCTTCTCCGTGGCGTCTTCCTCCTCGCTTGCAGGAGCAGGAATGCCGCTGTTGTCGATCCAATCGACGATGTTCAGCACAGGCACGTAGGTCTTCTTGTAGACCGGGTGCATGTAGCTGGACCGACCGAGAGCGATCACAGGCACCTTGCCGGCTCGCTGAGCGCGCTCGCGGCCGTAAGCCTTACACAGGTTGCCGATGGCCCCGATGCCGCCCTTGGACGACGCCGAGAACGTCAGCTGCTCGCCGTCGTCAGGGTATGCCATGGGTAGCTCATTCGTGAACTTCCACGGGTCTTTCGGACGATTTTCATCATCCAATTCCCATTCGCTTTCCTCGGTGTACCCTAAGGCATCGCGCGGTTCTGGTTTGAAACCCTGAACCAGCAAACCCATACGGCGCTCCGCGGGCTTGCCATCGGCCCAGCGGATCCACCCAATAGATAGCTCTTCCATGTTGGCTACGAGATGGCGGTCGGTATCAACTTCGTTCTCATTTTGGCCGCTAACCCATTCTCCGTTCCGGGAGAATTTTAGGAACGTCCCACCGGCCGCCGCCTCCTGGCCATAGGCCGCAAACGGATCGTAACCGCCCTGCATTGCAAGTGCGCCGCCCTGATTTACTTCTGTAATCGCGTTCATTTTCAACTCCAATTTCCGGTGTAGGCGCCGGTATCGCCATCGACGCGGGCTTTTGCTCGCGTGATCTCGTTCTGAAGGCCGGAGAAATCCTCCCCGTCACCCTCCCAAAAGAATGACAATTCTTGCTCGAACTGCAGCATTTCTTCGCCTATCGTCATCAGATAGGCGTCCAAAGTGTCGCGATCTTCACATGCGTTCAGTTCAGCGACTATCTCGGAATAAATCTTACGGGCATCGGCGCGCAGCTTGATCTTGCCCGTAAGCGGCGCTGGCCGCTGCGGCTTTGTCTGATCGATGCCGTAGTTCAGGAAGGGATCGTTCATGACCTGCCTCCCGGATGGAGCAGCTCGCGGCACTCGAAGTAGAGGCTGGAATGCGGAGGCATGGGATCGTCGAGCGGCTCGAAGCCCATGCGCCGGTTCACCCGGTCGCAATGACGCGACACCAATTCCAAAGCGAACAGGCGCACGTCGCGCGCGGCCTGCGCCAGCCATGAGGAAGCTATGGCCTCAATCAACTCGCTCCCGTTGGCGGGCGTGACCGTGCGCAGATAGCGCATGAAGTCCCGCAGCCGCGGTTCGGCCTGCAGCTGCTGTGCGCGCCATTGCCGCTTCTGGGCGCGATAGGCGCGCGTCAGGCGCTGCCGTTCGGCCATTTTCTTTTCCAGCTCGGACAGCGGACGTTCCGCTTGCTGTTGCGCCTGTTTGCGCTGCACCGCTGGCGGGATCGTCGCTTCCGCGTAGGATGAAAACAGATCGCTCATGCGGCGACGCCCTGACCGACAACAAAGGGCGCGCCGGCCGCTCTCAAGAAGGCGATTGCGGTATCGACGCTTCTAAAGCAGCCGCATGGGAAGCCGGCCTGATGCAGGAAATTAAGCCAATCTTCCTGCGCCGCAGACAAGGATCCATTGCGATCTTTGAGTTCCAGGAAAGCGATACCCGGGACGGCATTCACACCTTGGCCGTTGGACCAAATCACATTGAGATCCGGGAATCCCGCAGCCATTCCTTCTGCCTTGGCCTTCATCGCAGCCCACGCGGTGCGCTTGCCTGCGTTGGGCGTCGCGACAAGGCGCACACCCGGCGCGAGCATCCGCATGCGACTGCGCAGACGCACCTGAATGGCCAGCTCGTCACCTGGGTCGGCAACTGATCGATCGTCGCAGTGGAAGAGGAATTTCCCGCTCATTCCGCGTCCTCCAGATACTTCCAGTCGTAGTCCCCAACCTCGCAAGCCAGTTCGAGCGTCTGCACATCGAGGCTGGTCAGCGGCGTGCGGCGATCGACCACGAACACGCCGTGCTCATCGGGAATGAGGCCGCGGGATTTCAGCGCGGTCAGCAGGCGCGTAAGGCCAATGGTGCGGCGGCCGTACTCAGCCATGACGGCACAATTCCAGGCGCCGCTGCCGGAACGCAGGATCGTTGGCGTAGCGCTCGCGGAACTTGGCGCAGATTTCTTCGCGCTGGAGGGCGTAGCGAATATTCGCCCGACGCTTGTAAACCTCGCGGTTCAGCATGTAGCGGCGGCGTGCGCTCTCTTTCCGCTTCTGGCGCAGGATCTCTTCGATCTGCTCGTCAGTCAGCTCGCTCATTGGGATTTCTCCGCGCGAGCTTCGGCCCGCTTCTTCGCGATCCAAAGGCGTGACCATTCCCGGCGGCGCAGGCGGTAAGCCTCGTCCGTCCGGTAGCGCAGGCGGCGCATGTCGTTCAGCCATTCACGATAGGGGTCGCTCATTTGGCAGGCGCCCGCAGCAGTTTGGAGGTTGTCTCCGCGACCAAGGCGCGCTGCTGTTCTAACTGTGCCGCACGGGCTTTCTTTGCTGATAGATGGCGCTGCATATCGATGAACCGCAGTTCTTCACCGGCGACTAAAGCGCGTTGGTGCCATTCGCGCCGTTCAGCCTTCTGCTGACGAAGCTTGCTTGCGCACAAAAACCAACCGCAGGTTGAGACACAGGCAAGCGCGGTGGTGGCTATCGGCCAAAAGGTGTCGATCATGCGCCAATCACCTTCAGCTTGAGGTGTTCGCGGCGGTCGCGAAGCATGTCGACGACGCGCCCAAGGCAATCGATCACGCCCGCCCGCTCAAGGCGGCGCGTGTCGTCTTCGTCACATTCGCCATCGCGCAGAAGGTCGATCAGAAGCGGAAGGCAGCTCGCCACGTCGCTCGGGATTGCCGCGATATCGATCGTTACATCGTCAATCGCGACCGAACGGCGCCGGAAATGCGCCAGGATCGGATCGAGTGCATCGCCCTTGACCGCCAGAATATTGAAGGTCGTATTGGCCTTGAGCGACGTTTCCTTGTCGCGGGCGCGGCGGACCGTCTTTTCCTCACAGCCGATATCGAGTGCCACGCGTGACGGGCCACGATCAGCACACACCGCAATCAGCTCGGGAGAGATAAGCTCCCGGACATCGTTGTCCGTTAGTAACGATACTTTCGGGGGGACTTGCCGGTTCATTTTGCTGCACCTGCGTTGTCGTTATGGATGATATTCATGTTCGGAATGGAGGTCGTTTCACCGCCCCAATCAGCGCCGGAGAGTTGATCTCGGTGATTGTTCTGCGGGCGCAGGCCCTGGCAAAAGCCCTTGAGGAGGAATGCGGGCACGACCAGAAGCCAGACGATCGCGCAGATCAGCGAGAGAAAGGCGCGGTTCGTGGCGCTGAGATCGTTAGAGGGACGGCTCATTGCCGCACCGGAAAAGCTGCCGCCGGGGATGACGATGTGGGGACCCCGGCGGCATCACGCGCGCGCAATTTAGGGGAGAGCGCGGGGTGATTGGTGTGAGTTGCTTTGCGTTGTGCCCGGTTCAGAGCAAAGTGTGCTTGAGAGGTGGCGCGCCTGCGATAGATCTCGGCTGCATCGCGCAGGCCGGATTCCTCCATGTCCGCGATCGTGTCCGCCTCCTCCACGGTAACGTGGGCGTACGGAAAGCGCGGGGCTGCGGCTGTGGGGCGGTCGCTCATGCTGCGTATTTCGCCAGATCGCCAAGCCCGAGCTTGCGCAGCGCCTCTTCCTGCCAAAGTGTGAATGGAACAGCGCCACCGCTTGCCTCATCAATGACACGCGCGGTCTCAGCATCAGGGAAGCGGTCGCCAGAAGCGTACCTGCTTACCGAGGGCTGCGACTTTTTAATCCGGGCTGCGAAGTCATCCTGTTTGGGCTGGCCTTCCAGGTATGCCTTCAACCTNTCGCTGTAGCTGTCCATGTCCACAACATATACCGCTATGGTATGTGCTCGCAATAGCTATTATTCCGCTGCGGCCATTCCGGTATGTTTTCCCATCCCCCACTGTAGAGGAATGGGATTCCTGATGAACATGCGCGCCATTCGTCGGCGGAGAGGTCTCACACAGGCTCAATTGGCCGAGGCGATTGGCGTCGAACAGCCAACCGTTCAGCGTTATGAAAATGGCACCCGAGATCCGAGCTTGGCTCAAGCGCTAGAAATTGCGAAAGTTTTAGGAGTTTCGCTGGACGAATTAACTCAAGTGAATGATACTGTCCCGCTTGGACCCAGGCTTTTTGTGAAGGGTGCCGTGGCAGCAGGTGTATGGAAAGAGGCGTGGGAGTTTCCCGAAGACGAATGGGAGACCTACACGGGCCGCGCTGATGTGGCAGCCCCTATAAGGGAGCGTTTCGGCCTGCGAGTCGAAGGGGAGAGCATGAACGAGCTTTACCCGCCAGGCACTATTCTCGACTGCGTTGCCTACCATGGCGATTATGAGATCGAGAACGGCAAGCGCATCATTGTGCAGCGCGTCAGAAATGGTGACGAATACGAAACGACCTGCAAGGAATACTTCCGTGATCCTGACGGAATAGAATGGCTCGTGCCCAGGTCGACCAATCCCTCATTTCAGCGCCGATATCGCGTCGACGAATCAGATGGTGGGGTCAGCGAGGCCCAAATTATCGGGATCGTCGTTGCGTCCATCCGGCCGGAGTAAAATTAAAAATACCAAGGCGGTATTTTCCGGTTGACTATCTAAATACCATAGCGGTATAACGCTTCCACAGCGGCTGATCACCCTCGGGTCGAAGACGCCGCTCCAAGTGGGAGCAAGACGATGGCGCAGGATCTGAAATTTGCCCAGGGCCGCAAATCAGGAGCGTTAGGGGCAAAACTTCTTCCGAATAGCTCGTGCCCGTCCTGTGGGCGCGATTACTCCTACGAGAGCACATCGCATTGCGTGGCCGATGACGATTGCCCCTCATTCTTTGAGGAGCGGGGCGTTTCTCACCCGGCCCACTTGGTGCAGGCATGACCCACGGTCGTCCATACCAATCCACCTATTGGCCCGCAGGCGCAGACAAGGCGCATTACCTCGCACTAGCGGCAAAGGGTTATCCCGCCGCCAGTGCTGAGACGGTGGAGCGCATTGCCCAGGCTGCTGCGATCCTTGACCGCGGCACGAAGCATTTCGTTGCTGAGCGGATCGCTAGCTTCGACGGCGAGATCGTATCGCCTGGTGTCGCTGCGGAAATCCGCCAGCTTGGCATGAAGAGGGCTGCGTGATGAGCGCGCAAACCACCAACATCGTCGATGAAGCGAGGGCCTTGATTGTCCGGGTCTTGGATATCGCGGCGATCAAATACCCGCCGAACAGCGGGTCATATCGGTACCTTGCTGGCATGGCGAACAAGGTCAGGCAGGCTGAAGCAGCCACCATCGACAGCTATCTAGTGCTGGATTGCGTGATCGCCGCCATCACCCGCGCCCGTGGAGAGAGGGAATGAGTGGCGGTCCCAGCATCTCTATTCCGCATTGGCTTGGATCGGCCAAGGAGGCGTTTAGTTCTATAACGGCCTTGTCGCGCAAATCGAAGAAGGCTGACTTTCATAAAGCGCGAGCCGACTTTGTGGAATTTGAGCATCAGGCCAGGAATTTCTTTACTGAGCGGAACAGACTTCGCGCAGAAATAGTCGCGTTTGTTCTCAAGTTCCCCGACATTTGTCGGCAGGTTGGAGAGACGCAGGCCGCAATCGATAAGGCAAATGCCGGTAACCAAGCGGCTGACGCCCTGTTTTCTGATCGAGGTCAATCATGACCCTCCTCCGCAAACTACTCACTCTCTGGTCTTGGTGGAAAGCCAAGTGTCCTGAGTGTGAACGCCTTGGGCGTGAGTGTGACCGGTGCTGTGACGGGAGGCAGATATAATGAGCATACCAGAAAATCCGCCAGCATTTCCGAACACTGGCAATGCAAACTGGGGTCTGGCGGCGGACGAAGGCATGTCTTTGCGCGATTGGTTTGCAGGGCAAGCCCCGCCGCCTGCGGACGGGTTTACGATCCCGCCGCCTGAATGCGGGAATTGGGATGATTCCGAGCTATCAAGACGCGCATGGAGTGACTGGAATTTGCGCCGGGCCGTCGCTTGGGCGAACGCTTGGGCCGACGCCATGCTTGCTGAACGGAGCAAGTCATGACCCCCACAGTCCAAGACACTCTCCACGACCTGCTTAAGGAAGTGAAAGCGCTGGAGGAACAGCGCAAGTCATCCTTGGGCGTCAGAGACGAATGGGACCGCCAGATCAGCCGCAACATGCGGGCTTATTGGGCGCGGCAGCAGATTGGGAGGAAGCTGTGACACGCGCACAGCAGCAGAAATACGACGCGGCCTGTTCGGCGGCTCGGCTGTGGGCCTCCCATGCGCCTATCGATGAGCTTCGCCAAGGCAATGCCGATCGTCTCGCACGATCCTACGGGATCACTCCGGCAGACGCCAATTCGATCATCGTCAAAGCTTACAAAGCACGGAGGGCGTGATGGATAATCCCGGAAAGCTGCTTGGACAGATTGCGGCGGAAGCTGGTGTCACCAATAACAGTGCCAAGGTCGCGATTTATCTACTCGGCTTGGCGCGCGATGGCCGTTCGCTGGATTACGCCGCCAAGTCGCTGCGCATCGAACCGGAAACGGCCAAGAGGTACGCACGGGACTTCCTGATAGACTTCGCTGATTATCGCCCGTTTGCGCGTGAACGCGACAAAGGTGTTTCGGTAGAGCCGCGCTATTCGCTGGATATGGGCAATGCGTGAGGTCACTCTGCAATTGCCCCGACGCAAGGGTGAATATGAAGATGTTCTGCTGGACATCGTTCGGCGCTCATCCGGTAGCTTTCGCGGCATCAGGCTCGATAGCGATGATCTAAAGATCATCAGCGAGCTTCGCGATGCATTCTTGGGCGTCACGTCATGAAGCCCACCGCCGCCCAAATCGAACGCATGGTCCAATACTTCCGCCATCTGGCTGAAATCCAGAGGCGAGCACGGGAGCGCACGTCATGAAACACTCCTTCGACTGGCGGGACAGCCATGTGCTCCATCGCCAATGCATACGTGACCTTGAACAATATTCTTGGGCTCCCCGTCCAATGATCAACTGGCCGTCGATGAAGGGCATGTTCGTGACGCTGGCGCTTGTGCTGGCGGTCTATGGGCTTTGGACGGTGCTGCCGTGAGCGCCTACAGCACGTTCGTTTTCCGCCATAAGACGGAAGCCGATGCTCGCCGGGTCTTCAGGGCGATAATGCGCCGTTGGCCCATGCTCACCGAGCGCCGCACGGCCTGCACATGCTGGAGCGCTTGCGACGGAATGAGCGTCGCTGACGCGGCTCGCATGGCATTGGACTGTCAAGCCATGGACCACAGCGAGCGCGCTGAATTAGCGCGTGATCTGCTTGAGCTAGAGAATTGGAGTCAGTGCCTAGCCAAGTTCTCTGAGTGGTATCTGGAAGTGGCTGACGGCCAGCTCGTCGAGAAACAAGACGAACCTATTTCACAGAGCGCCTCGCCCCCTCCTGGGGAGGCTCCAATCACTACAGCTATCGAGGTGGGCTGTGGTGGAAAGGATCAGAAATGACTAGGGCGACCGCTTCGCGGCAACCTGCTCTCGTCTCCGATCAAGCCCCTACGGGTCTTGACCCTTCGGGCTTCGATCAGGCGCAGGGCATGGCGACCCCATCGTACTGTGCTGAAATGCGACGCGCACATGCGAAGCGCGTGGCCCGCGAGGAATGCCAGCGCACGATCGCGAAGGCTTATCTCGTTCTGGAGGAAGCCGAGGCCGAGGCTGATCGCGCCTACATGGACGAGATGACCCGCATCAACGCGGACCTTTGCCATCGGGTGGCGGCATGAGCGCCCAAGGCTACCAGAAGGGCGACAGCGATCTGCGCCGCATCGTCATATCGTTCGACACGGAGACGTTCGAGGCCATCCGGTCGCGCGCTGACACCGAACATACCAGCTTTGCCGAGCAGGTTCGCACGCTTGTGACCTGGGGAATGGAGGACGCGTCATGCGAGCAGATCTGACCGCCATCCAAGTCCGCGCTGTGCTTGACCACCTTCGCGATGCCTTGGGCGAGGAGCCCGACGAACAGCTTTTGCTCGACACACTGGAAGGCGAAACCGACGCCTTCGAGCTGATTGCCAAGCTGCTCAACGGGATCGAGCGCGACGAAGGCGACGTGAACGCCTTGGATAGCCAGATTGCTGACCGCAACGAGCGCAAGCAGCGGGCGAAACACCGTATCGACGGCCGGCGCGAGGCTATCATGGCGCTGCTGGAATGTGCGGGGTTGGACAAGCTTACGCTGCCGGAAGCGAGCCTGTCGCTGCGCACGTTGCCCGCAAAGCTGGCGGTGAACGATCCTCAGGCCGTGCCTGACGATTACACCGTGATCACGCGAAAGCCAGCGATGGACGCGATCAAGGCTGCATTCTCGGTCAACGACAACCTGCCCAACTGGCTGCGTGTCGAGCCAGAGCGGCCCTCTCTTACAATTCGGAGGAAGTGATGTCCGTGTTTCAGGCGCTTGCTGCGCCGTTCGATCCGAACGCGGTTAGCTGGCGGGCGCAGTCGGTCAGTACAAAGAATCCTGACGAGCCGAAGGCTATGGCGCTGGCGTATATCGACGCTCGCGATGTCATGGATCGTCTCGACGAGGTTGTCGGCCCCGAATGCTGGGAAGACGCATACTTAGAGACGCCGTTGGGCCGCGTCATCTGCACTATCCGCATCAAGGTGGATGGCGAGTGGGTGTCCAAGTCTGACGGCGCCGGCAAGACCGATGTGGAAGGCGATAGCGGCGCGCGAACTTGCCGGCAGAATGAAGATAATGGCCTCCGCGTTGCGTGATCGAGCAATGCCAAATGCCGCAGTTCTGATGACTCAAGGTGCTGACGCCATCCTCGCACTCCCAACCACAGGGGACGTGAGAGAGGCCGCGCCCGAGAGGGAGGATTATCGCCATGCTCTACTTGAGCTGCTTGCGGTCATTCACAGAGACGGCGGCCAGAAGACGCAAGAAATTGGCTGGAAGTTATCAGCTGAGCACGCCATGCGTATTAGCGCAGAGCGTATCGCAGCCCTCGCATCCCCTCCGTCCACGCACGACATGCGAGAGGCGTTGGAGAAGATAGCGCGCACCAAATTCGGCCTGCAAAACGTGCTCGAAGATCACGGGCACGACACCAACGCCTATAACTATCACGCTATGGTTTATTGGAAGCGGCTCGCGACCAGCTACCAGGAAATTGCCCGCGCAGCCGTAGCTGGGGGTGTGGAATGAGCGCGTATTTTTCCGATGGCGGCGAAGAAGCCGGCCTCTTTCGTTGGTGGCTCGAACGGAACACAAACGAGGAGGGCATAACCGCCGCTCTCGTCGGCGTGAACCCATCGACGGCCGGCGCCACGAACAACGATCACACCATCCGCAAGGACTTAGGGTTCGCTGCCCGAAACGGCTGGAGGCGCATCATCAAGGTGAACAAGTTCGCCTATCGCGCCACTGACGTAACCGAATTGCGCCTGGCGCTCGACCCGATCGGGCCGGAAAATGATCGATGGATAGCCAAGGCGTTCGACGAAGCCGACGTGATCGTGCCGTGTTGGGGGCCTCTCGCCAAGTTACCAAAGGGACTTCGGCGACGGTGGCTTGAAGTTCTGCGACTAGCGGAACGCTCCGGAAAGCCGATCATGTGCCTCGGCACGTCGAGCGACGGACAGCCCCGCCATACCCTGATGCTCGCCTATGAAACGCCTCTCGTGCCGTGGAGCAAGCCGTGACCCCCACAGCAAGGCCCAGCGATGCGGACGTGCGCGAGATGGCGCGGGGACTGAGTGAGGGGGCTAAGGCCGACATTCGAGACGGCAACTGCATCTTGGGTGGCGAGGCATGCGTCTGCGGCAGCTCGATCGCGGTGAAAGGCGAACTTGCGCATCACCGCTTAGCTAGCTTCCCGTCCGATCTCGATAGGGGCTGTTTGCTCAACGAAAACGGCCTCGCACTCCGCCGCCATCTGATGGAGAGCCAGCATGGGTGATGCTTTCGATGCTCTCAATAACGGGCATGCGATGGACTTCCGTTACGAGAAGAACCCCCGCTGCCCGCACTGCGGAAACGAGTGCGACATATCTGTCAACGAATGGTGGCGCCTCTACGAAGAGGGCGAGCATGAGGTGGAGTGCCCGAGCATACTTTGCGAGCGGCCTTTCACGGTTTCCACGCACGTCAGCCACAGCTTTTCGACTGACGAGCAGGACATCGAAGAATGACCACCGAACCCAACCCCGCACCTGTAAGCCAGATGGCGAGGGAGGCTGCCGAAGCGGAACGACGGTTCGCTCAAGAAGCCCCCTCCACCGCCATCGCGATCGAAGGTGTTCTGGCACTCTACAGGTTCGACACGGAGGAGGACCGATCCAGGGCGCACGAGGCACTTCGCGTATGGAACACCCGCACCCAATCCACCCGCATAGCCGAACTGGAAGAGGCGCTGAGACGGATCGAGAATGCTCCGACCATTTGGGATGGAGGCTCAATCCAATGGTGCCGCAATGCAGCCAGCCGAGTGCTTTCCAAAGGGGAAGATTGATGGGGGAGATCCAAGCCATCGTCTGCGTGCATTTCGATGAGCGCGGCGAGATAGATTATCGCGTGTTCGGCCGTGAAGAGGTGCGGCTGTTCATCGTTGACGATCGCGCGCCACATGATCGGGTTTACGAATGGACGCGCCGGGACGATCCGGCAGCATTCCGCGAGCTGGTGCCCGAGGGCTCCGAGATAGGCCACAGCGGCGATGATCGGCATGAGGCAACCGCTGCCAGAATTGACGCCTTCACCAGCGGTAAGCCTCATCTGTCTGTCGTCCCCACACCTCACGACGGAGGGAAGTGATGGGGGCGCCATCTCGCTTCACGCAAACCGACCTGAAACGCGCTGTCAAAGGCGTGGAGGAGGCGGGGGTGCGCGTGGGCCGTATCGAGATCGACCCGAACGGCAAGATCGTGATCTATCCGATCGGCACAGCGCAAAAGCCGACGGGCGGTAGCAGCTGGGACGACGTGTGAAAAAGCGTTGGCTTCCGCCTCACGTCACGGTTTTTACTGATCGGCATGGCCGGCAGCGCTTCCGCTATCGCCGCAAAGGCTTTGAGGGCGGATACTTCAAGGCGCCGTTCGGCACGAAAGAATTTGCCGCGGAACTGGCCGCGTTCGAGCGCAACCAGATCGACACGGCGCAACAGGCTATCCAGCGCACGATTCCCGGCACGGTTGACGATCTGGTGACGCGGTATTTCGCGGTGCCGTCGCGTCTCGGGCCGACAGAGGCTACGCAGAACAAGATCCGCGCCATCCTGTCTCGCTTCCGCGCAGAGCATGGCCATCGGCTGGTTGCAGACGTTGGCTTCGACCACATCGAGCGCATTCTTGAGAAGCGCTTGGCAAAGCAGCCATCGGCGGACAGAAAGCGCATGGAGGGCGGTGTCGAGGCGGCGAGGAAACTCCGCAAGGAATTGGTGCGGCTGTTCGAATATGCCGTGAAGATCAAGATGCGCCCAGACAACCCAATCCGCCAGACGGAGCGGGTGAAGGTCGCCAAGGGCGAGCGCTCCAAAGGATTCCACACATGGACGGAGGCGGAGATCGCGCAATATCGCGAGCATCACAAGCTCGGCACCAGCGCGCGTCTAGCAATGGAATTGATGCTGTGGACTGGGCAGCGCCGCATAGATGCGATCCGCCTTGGCCCCGCCGACGTACGAGATGGGCGAATTGGCTTGAAGCAATCCAAGACCGGCAAGGACATGCGCTTGCCGGTTGCGCCACAGCTTCTCCAGGCGATCGTCGCCATGCCGCACAGGGAAGGGGAGGGGCCGTTCGTCCTGTCCTCGCACGGTAAACCGTTCACCAATGCCAGCTTTGGCAACTGGTTTCGGAAGCGCTGCGATGAAGCTGGGCTGCCGCAATGCACCGCCCATGGATTGCGCAAGGCGATCATGCGCCGGCTGGCCGAGCTGCACATGGGCAACCAGTCGCTTAAATCCGTATCAGGCCACAGCCGGGATGAAGAGGTTGCGACGTACACGCGCGACGTGAATCAGTCGCGAATGGCGGACCATGCGATTGCACTTTTATCGGCTTGGGAGCGCGGAGAACAAACAGAGATTCCCTTATTGGAAGGGCCGTGATAATGTCTAACCTAGCAAATTCGTTAGACACGCATCTCTTATATCGCTCTGAAACGAAAGCTGATTTTATGATGAGTGGAGGCCCGAGCCGGAATCAAATTATCGAGAAATTCCGGTGTGCGCTATTTTGTCTAACCGGGTCTGAACCGGTCATTGGATTCATTGGCGCTTTCTCCAAAATGTCTAACCTTCTCGCGGTCGAGGAGGGCCGCATTGTATGACGAAGGCATTATTATATTAAGCGTACCCACTATCCGAAATGTGTCGCCCGCGTTATGAACCGGGTGTGCAAAGGCTTATCGGATTTATCGGCTCTCTGGCGGTTGGCGTTCTGTTGACCGCTGCCGGCCTGATCCTTGACGCGCGCACGCTGGTTACCAGCGGGATTGTACTGTTAGCCTTGTGGGCGGTGCTTTGGCTTTGGTGGTGGGGCGCAATGGCTCCGCGAACGGCTAAGCAGGAAGTAGTTCAGACCGAACGAGACACTGCCAAGACTGCGAACAACGAAGCATTCAAAGATAGCCAGATTATTCAAATCATGCGATCCGCCAAAGAGAATGCAGCAATCGCGCTGTCGCATAATAGCGAACGTAGCGCAGAGCGCGCGTTGCCTCGAATGAGAGCGGCGTTGTTGAGCGGGCATAAGAGGTTCGGATTGGTGAATCCTCCCGAGATAGGGCGCGCAATCGTCGAGCTTGAATGTGGGCGCCGATACATCGAGCGCGTTTTGCCGTTCTTGTCTGGGGGTCACGTGGAAGAGGCCCGTCGCGAAGCGCAGAAGTTTGTGGACGGACTCAATTAGATATCCCGGTCGTGGTTCAGGCCGACGCATCCGCTTCGGAACAATCTTGGGTTGGGGAGAGATCGGGCGCGGCCTATTCTCGTGCTGAGAACATGACCTGGACATGCGGAAGGGCTCGGACATAGCGTCCGGGCCCTTTTGCTGTCAGCTCTTTGCCGCTTCCAACCGGCGCCGCTGGCGCTTGATGAAGTCTTCCAGCGCCTCAAGGAGACTGTCGTCCATATCGCCCGCAGCCACCAGCTTGAGATACTGAGAAGCGCCGGTCTCCTCCGCGAACACGATCCGCTCACCTTCCATCACGCGAAATCCTCCATGCGTTCCCGCCGGTGGCGGGGGAGGCGGAGGGGCGCGCCGGTCATGGCGCTCGTTCTCTACCTCTTGATCCATGGAATCTAAGTCGTCCTGCTCCTCTTCACGATGACTTTCGGAAGCCGTCACCTCTTCCAAAAAATGGTTTGTCTCAGTGAAGCTCTTTATAGCCGGGGCCAGAGCCGCGTCCCCATATCCCTTCTGGACGAGATACGAGCGAATGACGTTCTCCGATGGAATTCCGTCCGGGAAGCGGTCATAAATCTCCTTAAACAGCGTGGGAGCCGCGCCAGCCTTGCGCAAAGCCGCTATCTTGGTGTCCTCGTCGAGCCCGTGGAGAATATCTACGGCGGTCTGGGTCACCTTAAGATCGCCCTTGCCAGCACGTGCAACGAGCCCGAACTGAGCCATCGCCCCCAGCAACTTGATCGATCGCCCGGTTAGACCTGAATATCCGATGTCACGTGCGGCGGACTCACGGTCGATCACGTTGGTCCGGTTCTTCTTGTGCAATTCAGCAACAAAACCAATGGCTTGTCGAAGCGAAACGGACGGGTAATTGGGGCTGCGCGTGCGCGCCATGGCCATTCTCCAACCTTGTATAGCCACGCAGATGCTCCATCTTCCGCGCAATTTCAAGTCTAAACGGCTTACAAAACGGCTTACGGCTATTTGGCGGGTTGACGTTCCCCGTCTGTTTGCATAGGACTCCGACTCGCAGGGCGACCTGCAAGCTTGGAGATGCAATATGACCAAAAGGAGGGTCGCTCTAACCGCTGTCACGCTCACGGACGCGGTACGGGCTAAATGAAAGAGGCCACCAGCCGGGCGGGCTGATGGCCTCACGTGAGCCAATATGATTCTGCGTAGGAAGCTAACTGGCTGCGGTGTACATAGCACCGCAGCCTTCTTTTTGGAATCCCTATTCTTTCGGCGTTCGAACGCCTCCCATCGCCCGCTCCATGGCGGCGTCGGCTTCGGTGGGGCTTAGTTCGCCAGCGTCGATTAGCCTTCGGACTTCGGCCTCGAAGTTGCTGACCTGATCCTCCGGCTTCGGAGGCGGTTCCTTCCGTTTCGGCATCCCGCTTAAGCTCCTGCGTTAGTCCCTTTGTAGGTAAGGCGCTTACCGATCACGCCCATCAACAGGCGTTCGGCGCGTTCCTCGTCGTGGCAACCAAGGGCAACGCGATTGCTATAGCGGAAATCGAACTCCGCCAGATAGCGGTGAAGGTGCTTCTCCTGGCAGTGCTGATAGACCCCCTTCATGCCGCGCTTGAAGATTGAGAAGAAGCCTTCGACGGTGTTGGTATGCTTGTCGTCGCGAACATACTCGTTCGCCATGTGCGACACGCGGCTGTGCTGCGCATAGTAGGCGCCTAGCGAGACATACACGCGATGCTCGTCGGTCATCAGGTGGGCGTTCTCCGACACGTTGCGGGCAACGATCGGGTCAATCTCCTGTAGGGTCACCTTGTCGATCACATAGGAGCGCGCCTGACCGCTGTTGCGCTCGATCAGCGACAGAACCTTCATCTTGTGGTGGAAAGCGGCCTTGCCGGGCTCCACGCCCTTCTTCTGGCCGATGAAGGTTTCGTCCACTTCGACCAATCCGCCATCGGTGCCGAACGGATCGAGCGCGCTCGACTTCATCGCCTCCCGAATACGATGCGACATGAACCAAGCGGTCTTGAGGGTCACGCCCAAGATCCGATGAAGCTGGTTGCTGGAAATGCCCTTCTTGCTGCCAGCGATCAGATACATCGCCTGCAACCAAAGGTGCATATGAACCTTGCTGTCCTCAAAGATGGTGCCGATCTTCACGGTGAAGGGCTTGCGGCACTGGTAGCACTTGTAGGCACCGACGCGGGTGCTCTTACCCTGCATCTTGGAGATGCGGTCGTATCCGCCGCAATGCGGGCAGACCGGACCGTTCGGCCAAAGCCGCGCTTCCACAAAGCGGTAAGCCGCTTCCTCGTTGTGGAAATGAGGTGCTGACAGCCACGAAGCCATGACGAACGTTCTCCTTACATGTCAACCAATAGTTGACACATTGTGTTTACAAGCGGTGTGGGGCCGCGTGGAGGGATAGATGAATAAGCTGCTTGCGGGGCTTGCCCCGACGCATCCTGGAGAGATCCTCCGGGTGGATGTCTTGCCGGCTTTGAACAAGCCCAAGGCTGAGATTGCGCGGCTGCTAGAGGTGTCTCGGCAGACGCTGTACGACATTCTTTCTGAGAAGCAGGAGGTAACGCCCACGATGGCGCTGCGCCTCGGCAAGATGACCGGAACGTCGCCTGAGATGTGGCTGAACCTTCAGCGCAACTATGATCTACGGATCGCAGCCGCGCGTGATGCGGAACTACTGGAGCGCATTCCCACGCTAGAGGTGGCTTAGGCCGCCAGCGCTGCCACCCGCGTAGCCAGCGCATCCAGTTGCGCGCGTAGCTCCGCAATCGCTGCGTTTATGGCGTCAAGCTCGGTGGGAGGCTTTACCGCATGGTCAGCGATGTACTGGACCGCGGTATCCCATGCAGGGGTGCCGTAGAGACGGAAACAGCCCCACTCGTTCCATGGGGTGCGGTCGTTGAATAGCGTGGCGCAATAGACCCCAGCCTCTTCCGCGATCTGGAGGTTTTCCTTCATTAATTGCCCAGCGAAGGGGCTGCCGCAAAGCTTCTTGAAGAACGCAACCACCTTGTCCTTGACCAGGGCATAGTGGGGCAGCGCGCGCATATGCAGATTGCCCTCGTACCATGAGGTGCGCTTGATGCCCTTGCTTGCCGCGAAGGCGACGTGGCGAACGGTTGCTGACTTCACGGTATCGAGGCTCTGGCCCTTGTCCGGTGCAGTTTTCCCGGCCCGCACGAAATTCTCGCCATGCCGGATATTCTCAGCCGCGCCGGCGAGATCGTCTGCATCGATCAGCGGCATCAGCACATCGTCGGCGCCAGTCAGCGTGCCGTTGATGTAGCCGGTAATCAGCCAATCGGTGAAATCCGCTCCGGATCCTCCGGCATTCTCCACGCCCTCAAAGACGACGACGCCCTTGCCAGGCTGCGCGGGCTGGCATCCGATGCCGAAATCGAAATCGACACCGACCTTCTTTCCCATCCCCTGAAGTAATTTGGATAGCTGCACTGATCGTGCGCCGTACCAGCGGTAGCCATCCGGTTCGGGCGGCTTCACTGGCTTGGCCATCAGCGCGGACGAGCCGGAAGCGAGGGCTGCATTATAGGCAGCGAGCGCCTCGTTATAGCTGGCCGTAGCGGCGACCCACCATGTCACCTTATCCTGCGTAATCGCATAATTGTGCGCCGCAAAGCCAGCGTTCCAAACCTCGTTGCCATTTTCCCATAGGATCGGCTTCGCTGTCGGCCCGAGCAACTTGTCCAGATTTGTGACGAGCTTGACTGCATTCGCGTCGCTGATCCCGACCGGGAAGCTTAAATGAAGCTGCTTGCCGGTATCGTTCGCCAGTTGGGCGATCACCTCAATAGGCATGCCCTTGCCCTTGCCGGCAAAGGTGGCCGCATCGAGCGATCCAGACCAATAATCATCGGTCTTGTTGTCGTTCGTGCCCATCCAATCCATCAGACGGAGGCGAAACCACTGCGCGACACTGGCAAACCAATCCGGATCGAAGGCCAGCGGGTTTTTCTCCCACAGCGCCAGCCAATCCGTGCGAACAATGGCCCAGCGCGTTTCACCAGCGGCGGTGGTGATGACGTTGATCGGGATCGACGTCTCATCGATGCCGGTCATGTCGAACGTCGCTCGCCCGTTCACGATTGGCGGCCGCGCCGGAGGGTTCATAATCCGGACGTTGGATGCAGAGCCCTTGGTGATGATGATCGTGTAATTGTGGGTGCCAGGAGAGAAGCAGTAATTGGCGGCATATTCGGCCGGCGTGGTAGGCCATCCGTTCGGGCCTAAGGTGGCGCCTTGGTTGCTGTACATTGCCCGCGGGCTCGAGCCCGTGCGCGTGATATCGACGAAGGGCGATGCTAAGCCAGCTCCCAAGCTGGCGAGATTGATGGCTACTTCCATGACGGGCTCCTAAAATATACCGAGGACTTTAGGGCGAGCGGCCTTCACCGCGGCGGCATCGCGTTCCTCGCAGCGTTCGATGATGCCGATCGCGTCGGCGGTGCGTCCGTTGGCCTGGTCGAGCCGGTTTGCGGTTTCGAGGCCAAAGACCTCCCATTTCTTCTGTTCTTCGAGCGCGGCCGCGATCTTGTCATCAGGCGCAGCGGTGACAGGCAGGGTCGCAGCAATCGCTGGAAGATCGGCCATGGCGATGCCTTGGCGCCATTCGGCGGGGATCAGCTTAGTGCATGCACTCGGGCTTGCCACGATAACCGGCGAGCCTGCACAGCCCGCGACGCCCAGCAGCAGTAGCGCTGGCGCTATCGTTTGCGTTGTGGATTTCATCCTTCGTCTCCGTGACGACCTTGTCTCCTGCAGCGTCCGCCTGCATGCGGTTACCTAAAGTTTCGACGGCATCAGATCCGCTCTGGACTGCGGCTCCGGCCTGCCCCTTCGACAGCTTGATCTCTGTCTTGGCGGCGCGATCGTATGTGCACTTCGCCAGCCCAAGGACGGCGACGGCCAGTAGTGCGATGGCGCCCCAGAATATGATCTTGGCGAGAGTCGGTCCGAACCGCTCAATCAGGATGGCTGGGACCATGTCACACTCCACTGGATAATGAGATAGATCAGCGCGAGCGCCACGACCCAGGCGATGCCGAACACGACCAAAATGCACGCCACTGCGCGGCTCATCTTGGCCTCGGCTGTCGGCTCTTTGTCGTTCATGGCCTTGCCTCCGACGTGTTCACCGGATCGTCGGTCGTGTTGACCACTTGGACTGGCTGGGGTTCGGTAGGCGGAGCGCTGGCAGCTTGTGCGGAGGCGGCGATGTCTAGCGCCTTATCTGCGCGCGCGGCGCTGTCAGCGCTCCCCTTGGACGAACCGAGCCAAAATCCTACGGCAAGCATGGTGACGTTCTTCAACGTCTCCTCAAGGCCATTCGAATAATGGGCTGCCAGGGCCCACCCGAAATAGATGACTATAGCGGCGGTAATGGCGAGGCGCGGCCAATCCTGCGGTGTCCAGCGGTTGTCTGTCATGACAGCACCGCCAGTGCGCGAGCGCGCAGCTTGTTGACGTTGGCGAGCCCAATCGACCCGCCATTGGTGACGCGACGAGCCTTGTCGGTGTCGCCAGCATCGATCGCGGCCAGCACGCCATTATGCTTGTAGAAGTCACACGCGATCAGCAAAGACAGCGCCGGCACTGCGGCCATCTCGGGATTGGTGTCGAGCCCTATCCCCAGGCGTTTGTTGGTCGCCTCATAGTTGGCGCGGCCGGTCAGCTGAAGCATGCCCATGCCACGGAAACGGTAGCCGTCATCGCTGGGGTAGGGCGCATTACCCATGCGGCCGCCATAGGCACGCGAGGCGATTTCCTCGGGATGGCCAACAGCCATGGCGGCTTGTTCTGCGGTGAAGTGCGACGGCCATATGGCGCGCATTCGATCCGCCGAGTAATTCAGGTTCTCGACGAACGCCATGTAGCCGCCCGTCTCGTTGGAGGTTTGCGCGAGAAAGTCAGCGAGGCGAGCCGGTGTGTCGCTGATCCCGTAGGCAGGGAAATGAACCGTGGCCGCGATACCGAGCGAGCTGACTATGGCGGGCTTGGCAGCGGCCGCCATATAGCGAAACAGCGCAGTGTAGGTGACCGGCCCGGGAATGCCATCGGCAGCTATGCCTAGCTTCTTCTGAGTGGAGGCCCAGGCAATCATTGCCGCCCTCCATCTCGAAGCTCATGCTGTGGGGGCATGTGGATGATGCCGACCGCATTGAGCAGCATGACGACCGCGGCGAACAGAACGGCAATGACCGGCCAGTAATAGACGATGGCACGACGAGCCCCCGTCATGCCTTCCTGGCGGTCGCGTTCAGCCTCCAGCTTGTCGATGCGGTCGATCATCGTGTCGAAGCGCATCTCAAGCTTGGCTACCGTCTCGTTGACACGGTTCGCCTCAATTGCGGCTAGGCGCTCGTTGGTCTTGGACTGCGCACCGAAGATCGTGCGTATGTCTTCCTGCATCCCGCGTGTGACGGCGGTCTGCTCGCGCATGCTCTCCGCAAGCTGCTTGATGATCTCGAACTGGAACCGGATGTCGTCAGCGGTCTGGCCCGTGGTCTGTTCGCGAAACTGGTCCGGCATCATGACCGGTCCACCGGTTTGCGAGAGGCATAAGAAGATTCCGCAGGAATATGATGTAGGCCCCTCCCACGGCTAATGCTCCGAACAAGAACTCGACCACCACCATGACCCGCCCATCCTATCATGAATGCGGCCTGCGCCCACGCAAGATAGTGAAAACGCCACCAATACGGAGCTTTTAATTGCTCTAGTGGCACCCCTATGCATAGCTTGAACAAGTGGTCCGCATGAAACATCATGCCTATACCAAAGCTTATAGACATCAGCATTTGGGGTAATTGCTTAGCAGGCGCGAAACCAACCCAAATAGTGAGCCAGTCTACCGACATATTGAGCGGAACATTGTATTGGTCGCCCGTCATTGAGGCGCAAAGGGTGAGGATGCACCAATTTGCCAGCAGCGCGACCGCACCGCGGATCATGGCCTTGTCGCCTATGAACCACGATGCGGCCACGCATGCTGTCAGCACGCTCCAGAGGGGCACTCCCATCACTTGGGCGGCGGTCCGTTATCGCCAGTGTCGCCTTGCGCTTCGATGCCGCTGCAGTGCTCGACAAGCATGGTGCCCAGGCTGCGCTTCGCCTCATCGTTCGGCGCATGGTCGATCGCGAGCCTCAGCAGCTCGCAGAATGCGGTTTCCTCTTTCTCGGCGGTCATGATCACCTCCCTTCATGCCGGGGTGCGCCGGCTCGCGTCTCAGCCATTCCGGTTGGAAAATTCCGTGCATCTGCGGTCAGCCTGTGGCTTACAGTCGGGCAGCAAGGGAAATGGGGGCGATGGTGCGCAATATTTGGTCTATTCCGATCGCCGTACTGATCGGCTTCGCGCTGGGATACTTCCCGCAATTCCGCTTCTTTGCCGGTCTGGCGCTGCTGGCGCTGGTCCCGATAACCATCGTGTTCACGAGCGGCTTTCTCATGAGCGATCGTTTCAAGCGGCTTTTGGGCCGCATGATGGAGACGTAAGGCGCTCACGTCGAGGGGCCTGTCATGATGCAGGTTCCACCCGCGGGGACGACACCTGGCGTGCCCTGATCTACACCAGCGATCGTCAGCTTGGCCCCGGCAATCATCGTCTTGTTGATGGCGGAGACGTTGTACTCGCTGTTGTTCGCGGCTCCAGAATTTACCTGAATCCCATGGGTTACGTGGGGGGTCGAAGCATTACCACCCACAACCGGGGCAAGCCTCAGGGCGTTCGTGCTTGAGCCAACCACGAGAATTGCTGCCGGCGTTCCGTAGAGGAAATTCGACACAACTGGCGCGACATGGCCCCCGCAATTGCTCAGTACGACAGCACCAGTTGCAGAAGAGCACTCCATGATGATCGTGCCGTCGATATAGAGACGCGTGCAGGTGTCGGCTGAGATGCCCGGAGTGCCGCTTGCCCCGATCATCGGAACCTGGCCGCCGCTGATCTTTACCGTGCCCGTGCAATTATCGAGAAGGATGCCAGCCGAAGCTCCGGTCGATGCGCCGGCATAAGGATGATTGACCTCGACTGACCCATAGGGGTTGATATTCTGGATGTGGATTGGGGCGGTCTTGTTCTGGTCACATACCGGGTGATCAATATAGACATCCATGTTGCCGACAAGGTTGGTATCGGACGGGCCAAGCCCGTTCACCAACAGGCCAGTCGCGTCGGTTACGTCCTCGAATTCCTTGACAAATGTGTCGGTGACAGCGCCGTGGATATTGCACCCGATGCTATTTGTAGGCGGAGTTCCGCCATATGCTGATCGGCAGTTGGTGATGCGGATCGATGCATTGCCGCCTGCGGCGCCGATATTGAGGGAGCCATCAATATCGAAACCCCACCATTTGTCAGCGCCGCCACCTGTGCCAGCCAATGACCGGAAGGCGCGACAAGCGTGAATTTCCGTATCGACTGTGCCGCGGACGAGAAAACCCGTTATGTTTTCGTCTGAGGCAACATCCTCAAGATAGGCACGCAAGACATACTGAACCGTGATGCCGATGCATCCGCTAGCGATCGATGGGGCGGCCGCGCGGGTGACCCAAATCCCGCTGACCTCTATCCCCTGCGGAAAAGCGTTGAAGCCCCCAACAGGCATCGTGGTTGGGCCGATCTGGAGAACGTTCGACGTGCCATCGAGGATAATAAGGCGGCTCGCCTGCCCAACCACGCCATTATAGTCGCGCTCCTTACCCCGAACGCGCTTGAAGGGTTGGTCAAAAATAACAGTCTGGGAAACGTAATAATCCGCTGACTGCAATTCCATCTGCCGGGAAGCAGCATAGCAAGCCATCAGAGCTGCATAGCAATCAACCCCCGTATTGGTGACCGCACCCCACCATTCGGGAAGTCCCCATGTGTCGGCACCCGGATCAATGACGATCGTTCCGCCCAAGGAAGTGTCGAACACTTTTGCGAGCGGAATAACTGGCGTGCCGGCTATGGTCAGCGTGACGCCACTGGCGGGCTTGAGCGTCGCACCCCGCAGAATGATCGGATCGCGGATCGTGACGTTGCTGTTGAACTTGTGCACGCCCGACTGAAAAACGACATTGCGCCCCGTGGCCTGCGCCGCTGTCACCGCGCCGCTATTGTCTGTCGTTCCATCCGCAGCGCCGCCGAAATCGGTGACGCCAACGAAGTCGCGGAGCTTGTCCTGAACCGTGCGCGGAGTGGCGCCTGTACCGGATTGGATGAAGCCGATTAGCGACGATCCGGATGTACCAGCGAGTGTGGCCAGACTATCCGATATGGGATCGATTTCGTCGCCAAGCTGGACGCCGGCCGCCGTCCGTAAGACCGCACGATAGGTGAGGCTGTTATCCAAATAGATTGACGGAAAGCGGCCGAAAGCATCCGCCGAGACGCCAACCGTCCCAAAGCCATTCGCAGCTTGGCTGATCGGGTCGCCATCGGCATCGTAAACGGTCGCAAGCGTCGTCGTCTCGCTCAAGTAAAAAGCGATCTTCGCACCAGCTGCGAACGTACCGTTGTTCTGGAGCGCAGGGACCAGCACGAATGGGAACAAGCTTGTGGCCATTATCGCGCCTCTGCGTTATGATGCCGAATGGAGAAAATATTCCTGGCGATGATGCTGAAGGGGATCATCGGTAGTCTCATCGGCCTTCGAGGTATCCGACGCCGCCTACGAGAGCAGGCGCCCCAACCGCACCACCCCTCTCACGGATCAGATCGCCGAGCGTTCGCGCCAGCTTGTTATTCCGAGGAGCCATCGCCGCGGCCACCGCGTCACGGGCAATCGGTGCATACGGAAGGGTGGCCGCCCCTACCAGGGCTGCTGAAGCCGGCGAAGCGTACCCCAAAGCGCTAATCGTCGGGGCTCCGCCAAGGGCTTGGTTCATGAGCATGCGATCCGCCGTCCCGCTGTTCGGGATTCGATCGACCAGCGATTTCCCTGCTTCGGCATAATCGCCAAACAGGGCATCTCCGCGCAGATAAGCGCGAGAGCGCGTGCCCCCGGAATCCTTCTGCACATAGCGATCGAATTGCTGCGGAGTGAAACGGCCGGTGTCACCTCCGCGAGCGGAAGCGGCATCCTCAATCCGGACAGCCTTGGCATAGCCGCGGTCAATGGCGTCCAGTGCAGCGGCAGCGCCGGGGTCGCTGTTGCGCATCGCGGAAGATTTCAGTTCTCCGAGATAGTCTTCGAGAACCGAGGCCAGTTCCCGATCGCCTTGCGGCGATGAGCGCAAGTTTTGAACCTGCTTGCTGATGTTGCTGGTTGCCGCTTTCAGCTGATCGCCAGTCATCTCGCCCGCGTCGCCGAAGCGTCGGGTTACCTGAGCATCGATAATCTTCTGGAAACGAGAAGCGCTGTCGTCGGACAATCCGCCGGTATTGACGTGATCTAGGATGCTTTGCGTGGCAGCCTTGAAGTCATCATCCTGAACCGCCCGCATGTTTGGCAGCACATTGTCGTAGGCATCCGAGAACGCCTTCTGCATGAAACCATGTGGGGCCGTTCCGAGATCAACGTTGTCAGGCAATTTCTGCCCGATTTCCCCGAGGGCACTATTGAAGGCGCCGCGCTCGAACTGATCGCGAGCCTTTTGCCGAGCGCCTTTCACCATGAACCCGAGGCCAGGGAAGCTCTGCAGAAGCTCCTCCGTGCCATTGACGGCATTGCCGATAAGGCCCGTTCCGACGAACCGCTGCCCAAGCGTGGGGCGCACACCATTATCGTACAACACGTTCAGCTTGCCGCCGGATGGAGCAATCACGCGCCCGACAGTCCGGCCAAGCACACCGCCGCCCACCCCCAAGGCTCCGCCAAGCAGGGCGCCTGTCAGCCGATCGTCATTGCTCGACAATGCCCCAGACGTGGCCCCGAAGGCGGTATCGGCGATTGGAGCGGCAAGACCGGCCAAGCGTGGCGCATAGCGAGCGGCACCGCGGGCCAACAGGGCCTCTCCTCCCAGCGCAGTAGCGACGTTGCCGCCAATGCCGGTGACAGTGCCGAGGAGAGCGGCACGCGGATTGGCGTTCTCGACTGCATCGATGCCAAGACGGTTCAGATTGGTGTTGCCTGGCGCTATTTCGTCCAAGCCGCCACCAAGGATCGTGTCGGCTGCCGTCATCCCATAGGCGCCAACAGGTGAGGCCGCAGCGCCAGCCAGAGCCGATCGCATCCCGCTCATGGGGATGTCGCGAACGCCTATCCGGATGTCATATGGACCCTTATATTCAGGATGCGCCTTCCGGAACGCCACAAGCTCATCGATGCCAGTGAGCTTCGATGGATCAACACCAGCACTCGAAAGGTAATCGCGGATTACCTTGGCAGACGTTCCCGTACCGACAAGGCGCGCGACCTGATCACGGATGCCGGCCAGTTCCGGATCAACCTCGCTGCGAACGTCGCCAGTGCTGACGCCGACCTGATCCGGTGCGGCATGTGCCTGATCGCCGAAAACGCCAGCCAGGGTGATATCGGCTTGGCTGAGCGGAGCTCCGCCTTCTGAAGGAGAACCGCCGATATTGGGCGGTATGTCCATCGGAGGCGGCAGCACGTCATTGCCGCCAACGATAGGGGGCGTTTGCTCCTCTCGCGAAGAAGCGGGCGTAGGCGCAGCATTTGAGACGCTCGTGGCGCCGGGCCCAGATGCCACTTTCAAACTGTCGATTACGCGGCGACGCGCCCTCGCTTTTTGCTCGATGGCCTCCGGAGTATCACCCGGCTGTGGGAAAAAAATGCGATCCTGCGCAGTAAATTCGTCAGGCCCGATCGCTGCGCCAGATTCGTAGCGTAGCGACGCACGCACGAAATCTTCCTTCGCCTGCTGTGCTTTCTGGCGATCGGCGCTTGAATATTTGTTGGCAACGCCGGGGAATGCGCCAGCTGCCGTTTCAGCGATCAGACCACGGGGTTTGGACGCGGACTCCGTATTCTCGAAATCCTCATTCGCCCCCATGGCGCGCTCGTAGAAGCCGGTCGATTTCCCCTGAAATTCGGTCTGGCTTCCCGCCGCCTTCTTTGGAGCGAGCCCTTGCGCGCGATAGGTATCAAGCTCGCGCTGATGTTCTGGCTTAATCCGGCCGGAAACCTCAAGCTCGATCAGCTTGGCGATGCGCGGGTTGGTGACAACCTGCGATGGGCGAGGAGCCTGTGCCATCAGTAATTCAAATCGTCAGTGGTGGTGGGTACGGCGCCATTCATGATGATCGCTTGGGGCCCCCATTTGGTGATACGGCCCTCCCTCTGGCGATCGAGCGAGAGATGGCCGGCCGCATTGCCCTCAGTCGCGCGGTTATGTCGCGCCGTCTCAGCGCGAGCCGCAGCCTTGTCGGCCAGTTCGGCAACGCCTTTCACTCCCAGCGCATGGGCGCGGACGTAATCGAGGTTTTCGTCAGTTGGGTCGAAACCGGCAATCTGATCAGGCGTCACATAATGGTTAGCAAGGAATGGCGCCTGCGATTGGATGAACGCCTTGCGCTTGTCATAGGGCATGCCAGCCGTAGCAACCGCGACATCATGCAGCGTGTCTTGCGCCTCGATAAGCTTGGCGCGCTGCTTTTCGTCCATCTGGTCGAGCTGCTGACGTAGCGCCATGGCTTGCTCTGGATCTGCGCCGATCAGCTTGTTCCACGCCGCAGACGCTTGAGGGTTATCGGTTGACGCCACTGTTGGCGATGCGGCCACCATTCCACCGCCAGTAACACCACCAGGTGCAGCACTTGCGCCACCGGAATAGCGCGCGGCCAGATATTCAGACGTGGCCTGTCGCGCCGCGAGATCACGCTCATTCTTGAGCAGCGCATTGGAGGCGCTCAGCAGCGCAACGCCATGCTCTGGATCAACCTTTAGCAACGGCGCAATCGTCTCGGGCCGCGTAATGTCCACGCCCTGCAATGCGCTCTCGAGCCGCTTTTGCTTGCCGAGCTGCTGCCCAGCCTGGAACCCACCCAGAGCCGCCGCGGCAAAGTTTGGCGATTGAAGAAGTCCGAAATCAGGCACCGATTTGCCCCCAATTTGCCCAAGTGTCACCAAGTGAGCCGGAAGAGCCGGCGCCAAGCGCGGATGGCGTTCCGTAGCTGCTCTTGAGACCTTGGTTCAGCGCGTAGCTGGACACCGCGCTGTTGAGCGCGCTGTTGATCGATCCCGCATTGGCAAGAGCGGCATTCGAAGCGGTGTTGGCGGCATTGTTGTTGTTCGCCGCGACGTTCGCTGCATAGCCTTGCCCGACGCCAGCCTGCGCGCTCGCAGCCGTCAGTCCGACGCCTTGCTGGCCTGTGAGGTAGCCCATGTACCGGCCGAACTCATCCGAGGCTTGGCCTTGGCCGTAAGCAAGCAACGCCTTTTGCGCCGCGCCGCTATCGAGGAATCCTCGTGCGCCCAGAGCGGATTGCACCGCCTTTTGGCCTTCATTGAGCCGGAACTGGTATCCGTCGCTGTTGCGGAACGTATCGAACGCTCTACTCGCGGCGGTTGGGTCGCCACCAACCCCCAAGAGACCATTGATCGTCGGTGTTACGGTTCCACCTTGGCCAACGAAGGGCGCAAGCGTCGCCTTGTTCTGGTCATAGATCTGCGTTTGCAGGTCGTTGTTCGCCTTGGCGGTCTTCTTGGCGGTCTTGGATGCCTTGCTGCTGGCCGCCATGCTCGCGCCCGCGCCGATAACGGCGGCCCCACCGATTGCCACCGCCACCATCAGCTATCACCCCAGAATACGCTGTAGACCGTTTCCACGGGCTTATATCCAAGCGCCTCGAAGAGCCTGGACGCATCCTTGTGGACTTTCGAGCCGACGAACATGCGCCGGACGCCCCGGCGCTTAGCCTCGGCCTCGACGGCCTTGAACAGCTTAAGCCCGGCGGTGCCATCCCGCTTGTCGGGACGGACCCAGAAGATATCGAGATGGAGCGTCAGGCACGTCGAGTAGTGCAACCCGGGAGCGACGAACCCGACGAAATAGCCGACCAGTTCACCCGCATCGCGAAGCGTGACCACCATGACCATGCCCTTGGCGTCACGCGCCAAATACTCATCATATTGCGGGCTGAGAGGGACGTGTTCCTTGTTGAGGGCAAGCTCCTCCCAGTGGTGGGGAAGCAAGGGCTTAACTTCCTCCAGGAACGGCGCGAACGGCTCTGCTGCTGCTGTCAGCATATCCGCAGATCCACAATCATGACGATGCGATCAGCGGCGCTGTTATTTATAACCTCATGTTCTAGCGTGTTATCGAACCAGTAGACCTCCCCACTGGCGAACTGGATCACCTCCTCACCACTTCGAAAGGTGCAGCCTGGAAGCGACTGCAACGCTATTTGATACCGTTGGAAGAAGTCCGCCGGAGCGCCCTGATCGGCGTGCGGCGCGATCTTCTTGCCTGGAGCGAGGCGGGTGATCAGCACGCGGCCGAGTTGGACGCCGCCAACCCTGCGCATGAGGTTCAGAACAATGTCCCGGACCGGAAGCTGATACCATGCATCGAAAGGATGCGTTTGAATGTCGTTGATGATTTCGCCATCAAGCTCGTTGAACATCAATAGGATGTCATCGGCCTCGGCGTGAGGACTGTCAGGATAAGTGGTGCGCAGGTTGTGCGCATTCCACAGTTCAGGACGCGCATCGAGAGCTGCCAGAATAGGCAGCACGTCTACGCCTTCGCCGATTTTCCTGAAATTCCGCAAAAGATCGACCCCATGAAGCTAGTCCCGCTTTCGGGTCGATCTGGGGGCGACACTATATGAACTATTGTCCGCTGTCTAGGGCTCGACATATCCCGGAGCGCGCACGAACTTGCCCGTCTGAGATCCAGCCGCCGGGATAGTTACGGCGCCCACCGAGTGCCTGTCTCCGAACTGCGCAGCGACACTCGGATCAGTTGTGGCGTGGTATGTCACACTCCCGCCAGACCGGCTGGGGTCGTCGTAATAGATGCGCGCTACCGTCGATGAAGCGTAGCCCGTTGCGATGGTTGCGCCGTTCACAGTCACAGTGGGATTCAACGTCGTGTCGCCATATTGGCGCTGGTGCGTCGCGATCGTGACGTTTCCTGCGCTATCGGCCGATATCAGCGGAGGGGTGAAAGAGCCGTCCACAATGAAACTGTTTGTCAGGCTTGCAGCAGCGGCATTTGCATCTGCTGTGCCTTGGGCATCGCCAGCAGATGCCTGCGCCGTGTCCGCGGCTGCCTGAGCGGTTGTCGCTGCGGCCTGCGCCGTCGTTGCGGCCGCCTGCGCCACAGCCGCAGCGTTCAGGGCATCATTTATCCCGTTCACGCCAGCCTCGATCTGATCAGCGACAGAATTCCACCATTGCGCGAACGTAACTGTTGCAATGCCGTTTTTATCGACCAGCTGGGTAAAGGTATCGAGCCTCGGAAGGCTGATGTCTTGGAGAGCCATTAGCGTGATCTACCCGATGCCGGCTCGTTGGCTCGCACATTGGAAAGGCGCCACGGTCTCGCGTCGGTCAATCGAACCTGGATAAGCATGCCTTGTTCGTCAACCAGGCCGATGGAGCGCCATGAGGGACGGGAACGATATTGCCCTTCCTCCCCAAGGGAGGTGTCTCGCCAGGAATTCCACGACATTCCACCATCGCGAGAGGTGCGAAGCTCGATTGTCCCGGGTGGCTGATCCGCGCCGCCGGTAACTCCCGTCGTGCAATCCAGTGCCAAGCGATCCAGAAAACCACGCTCCTGCAAGAGGATTGAGAAGGTTCGCTCCAGAGGGGTACCGTTGTCGGATGTCGCTTCAGGATCAATGACCCACAACTGCCCAGTCTCGTCGTCTCCCGCTATGATTTGGCGCTCATATTGCAGGCCAAGATGCGCACGCCATTTGGCGCGGCCATAAGAGGATAGTTCATGCCATTGCTGTGTTGCGGCATCGTAGGCAAAGGTACCATCGCTCGTGTTTAGTGCGTACATGGTATGCCCAAACCACGGGTATGCCCACGCCGACAATTCGGACGCATCAGATGCCGCGATGCTCTCTTCAATGCCGTGATCCGATACACGCAGCGGCGCATTGTCGGCGCGGTATACAATCCCATCATCCCCAACCCAGAATACCGTGTTGTCGAGGGTGGCGATCGTGTCGCGCGACATCGCGCCGCGGGGGAAAACGCGCCCTGGCACGGCTTGCAACGGTGTGTCGGCATTTCCAGTCAGAACGAACACATAAGTCCGGTCCTCGGTGAAGACCCACAATTGATCCGACATGAGCGCGAAGCCGACGATGTTCGCGTTCGACGATTCCGTGCTGATATAATCGAGACCATCCCACGTTGAGGGATCGAGCGTGAAATAGATGCGCCGTGATCCAGCTCGAGCTGCAAGCGCGTATCCACCGAGGAAAGCCGTAGCCGACACTGACGCGCCATCAGGAAAGGATATGGCCGAAACACTGGCTCCGTCGCTGGAATAGAATGTGCCACCAGTCGCGATCAGCAGCACATTCAGATTAGCGGCCATCTGCACGCGGCCCGATGTCGTGAGCGCTCCGATTGCGCTCGTTCCGTTGTACAATTGCTGGCCGGATACCGTGAACAGCGCGCCGTCCAGTGCGCCACTCTCCTGGAACATGCCGAAAATAGGGCCGGTCCCAAGCGACTGATAAGGAGCCAACCCACCGCGGGGGAGAAGCACCAGCCTTGACGGCGTGTCGCTGGTCTTTTCCGCAAACTGATTGCGCAGCACGATCTGCGGCAGATCGGCGCGTCTATAAGATGCGATCGAGAACGGGATGATCATCCGAGCCTCGCTGCGCCTGATGGTGATTTGTGGGCGTGTTTCCAGGGCATAGTTTACGGCGTCCGAGAGAGGCCGGCTTGCGAGATATAGAATGTCGCATCCAAGTCCTGCCCAGCGTAGCCAGTGATTTTGTAATAGGCGTTCGCGTTGGATGGATTTGCCGTTCCGGTGCCCTCCGGCGTAACGAACGACATCGCCGTAGCAATGTTGGCGACCGCGTCGGTATTTCCGGTCGGCTGGATGTTGTTGATCAGCACCTTCGTCGTACTGTCGCCAGGAGCGTAAAGGCCCCCGCTACCAGGCTCACCAAGGGACGAACTGCTAGTCGGATATACCAAGATGCTCTTGGCATCCTCGATCCAGCCGATGCTCATGGTGCGGCGCATCATATAAGAAAACTTAACGATGTCCGTGGCTTGAACCAAAAGCCGCTTCGCAGACGAAGCGTTCAAGGCATACAGGGTAACCGTCCAATCCGCAGCCGGGGTAGAGGTGCTATAAATGCGCACACCCCACTCGTAGCCAAGGTTGCCGGGCAACGCGGTAAAGGTGAGAACGGCGTGAATACCAGTGCAATTGGTGCCGTCGAGACGCCAACCGGACGGCACAGTTCCGCTGTCGATCACGCCACCCGCGCCGGTAAAGTTCGACGAAACGCCGCCCGTCTGCGTCACAAAGCATGGGTTTGAATTGAGGAACGTGTTGCCGCTGGCGGTGGTCGTGTCGGGCAGAACAGCAGCCGAGCTGAAGTTCGTCAGGAGAGAGTCAAGCCCAGGGTAGGTGAGGCCGTTCGCGGTGTTGCCCTTCCCGATGATGCGGGCGACGTGCCATGAAAGAACGCCCGTGAAGTGCAGCCCGTCGCAGAGGTAGCCCGCCTTTGGGAGGTGGTTCGGCGCCGCCTGGCCGTCGGTCGAGAAGTCCGCGAATTGCGGCTCGTCAAAGCAAGCGCCGACATAGACGCGAGAGTTGGCCAGTGCATCACCGCTGGCATAGTGAAGCTTGCGCATCTCACCCGCATGGGTGCTCAATCCATTAAGATCGCCGCCCTGTCGCGCCGTGCCAGCCCAATCAACGCCGCGTCGGATTTCGTCTACCAGGATGATGTTCTTGGCGAGCCCGTTGTAGAGCGGAAGCGGCTGATCCGTACTTTCGCCATTGGGGCGATAGTTCGGATAGGCCGAGCCTGGAGACGTGAGCCCCTGAACGATCTGTTTGACAGCGGCTGATGCTGCGGCCTTGTCGCCATCGTTCGTGCCGAGCAGAATTACCACATTTGCGGCCTGGTCCGCTGCCACTTCTGCGACCGTCTTGTTCGAAATATAGTAAGCCTGGACCGCGCGGCTGGAAAGCACGCCACAATCGTTGCTCATCTGGTAGGTTGAACCCACAGCTCCCGTGGTTCCGCTCAGCTTCGACAGGATAGTCGTGTTGGCTGGAACGCCAGATCCGGTGATCAATTGCCCAACGTTGATTATGTCACCGCCAGCCGTGGCGGTGATGGTCATCACGGTTCCGTTGAAGGAACATGTCCACCCCGAGCCACCGATCGGGCGAGGCCAAGCCGCCGCCTGAACCGCGGTCCCGCCGCCGATACCACCCCGGCCGCCCTGCCAAGTCGAGCTGCGACGTATTTTGTTGCTGGTAAACGGGTCTATGAACGTTGCTGGCCCATAGAAGCCGTTATTTTGGACCGTCCGGCTATCGCCGAAGTCGCTGTAGAGATTGTTATAGGGTTGGGTGAAGGTACCGCCGCCACCGGAAGCGGCCGGCATAAGCGCAGCAACCTGCGTCGCAATTGCACCTCGGCGCATGCGCATCAGGTGAAATCCCCGACTCCGATCACCGAAACATTCGCACCCGTGGTGACCTTCCATGCGCCGGATGCACTCTTGATCCCAAGCGGGACGAAGAATGGCACCAGATTGGAAACGGACGTTGCGCCACCAGTGAAAACGGTAATCGCGGAACCCGATCCGTCCTTTATGCTGACCGCTCCAGGAGAGGTTGTGGCTGGTATGACGAGCAGCCCAGAGAGATAATCCCCCGTCGCCCCAGTCGCGCCCAAAACCTGATCAGTCGCCGAGGCGGCAACGGTCTCGTATTCGTCGCCCAAGCTCTCGACTGCGATTGGGTTTGCTGCGGAACCTGCTGCCGCACCACCGGATGGCGACGTACCGCCGCCAAGGGCCACGAGCTCAGCGCTGCGCTCTTGCGTCCCAACAGTTACCCGAATTTGATCTGCCATCAGAAATATCGCCCGTAGGCGCTCCCCATGAAGGTGGAAGACGGACGGTCTGCGTCCAGCATCTTGGTCAAAAGCAGGCCCGCCATCGCATCGACACGGGACACGGTATTTGGATCGAGCCGGGTTGCCCCAATCCCGCTCGCCATCCGCGACGCGAGGTTCAGATAGATCGTCTCGAGCCACTGCGTGGGCACATCGATCGTTTGCGATCCGTCCGTCACGTCTTCAGGCGCGCGGGCATAGGAATAGAGTACCGTCATGGTGGCGACGGGCACCGGCCATACCGTCATGCTGAGCGCGCCCGTGGTGCGCGTCAGGGTATAAGCCGTTGGATAGCCCGGTGAGGCCTTATTCGGTATCTGGAGGTATTGCCCATTCTCCCAGCGCTGCAATGGGCGCTCAAAGGTGCTGGACTGCACCAGACGCGCTTCAAGTACGTCGAGGCAATAGGGATCGAGCACCATCGTTGCGGTGCCGGCCGTGAACACGACATCGCCGTTCGTCTCGCGCCAAAGATTGACTCCATCCGCCGCCAACGACTTCAGCATGAACGACAGAATTTGCGCGCCGTTCTGCTCTTCCTGTGCGGTCGGGTTTTCGCCCGACGCAATGACGCCCAGCGCTCCGGGCCCCATCGCCATGCGGACCAGCTCGCTTACTGTCATGGTCTGCGTGATGGTGCCGCTGGTGGGCATTACAAATCCTCAGGATCAGGCCCATTGCCCGTGATGAATACGACTGGAGCCTCTGGTGCCGCATCCGGCCTTGGGAGCCCCTCGGGATAGACAACCGGTGCAGTCATTGTTTCAGGCCTTGGGTCCCAGCATTCAGGGCACACCCTGAGCCCAGACCATTCCAGCCTCAGATCGTTGAGACGGCGCGTGAACCCGCATCTTTGGCAGTCCCCGAGCGATCCGCCGGGCTTCCATGAGATATCGAATTCACGCACCGCTCACACTCAGGCGCCCTGGTTGCCGAAGACAGCCCGCCAGTCACCCGTGCCCGCCGAGAAGCGCATGCTCGCCTTCGCCTTGGCGTTGCCAGTGTCGAAGTCGTTGACGCGCTCGAGCGCCACTTCACGCCGCCAGAAGGACTTGAGACCTTCCGGAATGTCGGTCTGGACATACCAGCTGTCCGTGTCGGTCAGATATTTGTTGACCAGCACATCAGGCACGATGCCCATCGCGTTCAGCGCGTTGATGTCGTTGTTATTGGTGCCCGAGCGCAGAACCGAGTTCAGCACGCGGGTTACCGTGAACGCATCTTCCGGGTTGATGATGATTTGCTTGACGCCACCATTGATCGGGAAACCGCGATCGTTCTGGATACGCCATACCGCCTTCGTCGCATCCTCCATCGCCGCTTCGGAGAAGTCCGCCGCGGTAAGGAGGTTCGACTGATTGCCAGCACCTGTCGGGTGGGAAGCCGAGAATAGCGGCTGACCATCGCCAATCGGATAGCTCGAATTGAAACCGCGGTTGAACACGTTCGCGTGAACGTATTCCGCCGTGGTCGTCATCGACCAAGCCAGGTTGCGCGAGCGAGAATTGCTCACTTCCGCATACTGGCCGTCCTCGATCTCTTCCTCAGTGACGATGTAGCCAAGGGCGTACACGACATGCTGGAAGATCGAAGTGTAGGTCTGACCGTCCGAGTCATACTGGATCGGGGCGCCCTCAGTCTTGGTGGTTGCCAGACCGAAGGGAGATGCGCCAACGACGCGCTCCTGAAACTTGTTCGAAGTCTCCTTCTCGAAGATCTTCGACCACGTTGGGGGAACCTTGTCGTAGTTGAGGCCGAACCAAGCCTTGACGCCGGGCCAAAGGGCGTCCGGATGGTTGGAACGAGTGATAACGCCTGCCATTGTCCGAACTCCCCCTTAAACGCCAGTGGAGCCGGCCGCGCCGGTCTCGGTAGGCAGGTTGATTGCGCAGAGCCATTTGGCTGTCGAACCGACATCATTGTCGGCGCGGTGCTGAAGCTCCACGATGCGCATCTGAAGCGTGGCCGTGGTCGCGGCCGTCGAGCTGTCGATCATCCAACCGGAAGTGCCGGTGTTGGTGTTGCCGGTTCCGGCAATAAGATCGATGTTCTGGCCGATCGCAGTGACCGCCAAAGCGCCGCCAACCGAATCTTCCTGCACCTCATAAAGCACGTCAGGATCGTCAACGACCAAGACGTAACCCTCTGTCGAGGCGGGGAGATACTTGTAAGGCGAGAAGGGAGCCGTAGGGCGGAAGCCTACGACGACGCCAGTAATGCGCCCAGCACCAGATGCCGTGGCGATGCCCACATCGGGATAACCATCCGTGCTGCCGGTCCCAGTGATGATGACCGGATCGCCGATGAACAGCGCGGTCGCGTTGCTTGCGGGAACGTGATAGGTCCGCATCGTGCCATCCCAAGGAGAGCCGTTGCGGAGACGACGGGGGATAAGACCCATCGGAGCGTTGCTGTTTGCCATGCTTCAACCCCTTGCGAGAGGGGCCTAAGCACCCTCGTCAGCGTGAAATCCGATTGGAGCGGGCAAGCTCTTGGTTAAGCTCGTTCTGCTCCAGGCTATTTCCGGAACCGTCGATCTCGCCACGGGCAACTGCCTTATCCATCTGGTCGAGATGGGCGGCCTTCGCTTTGTGGTCTGAATCGAACCAGTCCTGGTATTTTTCGTGAAGCACCAAGGAATGACCGTCGTTCGCGTCGGGGATGGGATCAACGCCAGGCGTCCTGTCCCAGTCCTCGCGGTTGAGCTTGGCAAGCCGATTGGGCTTATCCAGAACCCAGCGGGCTGTCTTGCCCTCGCGGGTGAGGCGTTCCTGTACTTCGGGAGGTATGGCCAACTTGAGCTCAGCCATGCGGTCTAGGTCTCCCGGATTGCGAAGACGGCGCTCGCGCCGCATCTCGGCTGATCGGGGAGAAGGCTGAACAGGCGCCGTGGAATGTTCCACCGGCTCGACCGTCTGCGGAATGCTGTTCCGCCTTACATACTTTCCTCGTGGCATATTATGAAATCCCTGTCAAGTTCAGGCCTGATCGGCCCAATATTCCTTCGCGTAATCGGCGCGGATTTTGTCTGGATTCACTTTGTCGCCGAGCTTGCGCGTGAACATTTCGACATAGCCGTCTGCCGCCTTCTTCACTTCGGCCGGAAGTTCGGCATAGCCTTTCTGGCGCGGCGTCGCGGATGAGCGGGCACCCGGCGCACTGACTTCGGGAGCTTTGCGAGCAGGAGGCGCGCCCTCATACAGTTCGGGAAACTCGGCGCGCACAGCCCTTTCCACGGCTTGCAATTGTTCAGGAATGCTGGCGCCCTTCGCGGCCTCTTCCTGGCTAATCATGATGGCAAAGGCCGTCGCCTTGCGGTTTGAGCCGTACCAAGGGTTCTTTTCCGCGAATTCCTTTTCAGGATTGCCAGTGGAAGGTTTTGCTGCGGTCGCTTCCAGTTCGCGCATCTCGCGAGCAGCTTGCGCAGCGCCGGCAGCGTCCTTGTTCTCGACGGCTTCGGCAAAGCGGGCCTCGATCTCCTTGGCTTGCTCTTTCAGCGCGCGTTCGGTCATCTTGGCGCCAGTCGCGGCCATGTGCTCGACGGTGCGCTTCAGATCCTTGACGGTATCGCGCAATCCGTCCTGCATCTCCTTGCCCTTGAGGATGAAATCCTTAGCGGGGCGCCACTTGGCTTCCGGACCGTCGAATTTCTCCTTCGGTTTCCAGCCCATAGATGAGGCAAGCTCCTCAACCTCTGACAGCTTCGTCTCAGCGTTGTCGTTTGGGGCCTCCGTCTCGTCCTGCGGCTCTACGGCTTCAGTTTCGATTGATGGCTGCGTGGCCATTAGACTTCCTCCTCGATGATCGCCGCTACGTCCTTGTCGGCGATGATCCGCGCCTCTTTCCCATCGGCCAGCGTGGTGCGAATGCCGGCAAGCTTGGCAAAGATCACCGCATCCCCAAGCTTCGGCTCCTGGCCGTTGAAATTGGCGAAATCGAAGGCGACAGGGCTGATCGAGACAACCCGTCCGCGCGTCTGCACGAGCGTTTCCTTCTCGCGCACGCTATCTGGGATATAGACCATCCCCTTTTTCTCATCGACCGGTTCAACCGCGACGATCAGGTTAAAGCCGGATGCCCGGACACCAGCCTTGCAGTCTTCCAACTTCGGTATCGCCACTGTGGCGCTCCTTGCACTTCCCGAGGCTCATTCCTCGGTCAAATCCTGTCCCAACACCTCGCAGACGCGCCCGTAATCGACCTGCTCGATCGCTCGATACGCATCAGCCCGGGTTGCCAATTCCTTCAGCAGCAGCGGGTCCGACTGCTGGCTCTCCCATGAGGCCTGGAGCCATCCCTCCTTCTGCTGTTCCGCCATTGAGGCCAGCGCCTCCATCACCCATCGGGTTACCGGGGCTTCCCGCCATAGGAGGAAGTCCTCCTTCGATATTGGCGCCTTCGCCATGTCCTGCTGCCTCACCTAGAGCTAAGCCAATTTCTGCGCCGTCCTTGGCCGACTTGGCCTGGTAGTGCTCAGCCGTTGCCAGCTTGAGCTTCGTATCCGCATGCTTGTTCTCCAACTCGGCAATCGCCATCGGGTTGGGCTGTGTGTGCGCCGGGAAAATCGCGTCGATATCCTCGGTGTCGAGGGCTTCCAGCGCGCGGCGGTTGATCTCGTTGTCGTTCCCTCCCTGACCGCGGAACATCATCAGCGCCTGCGCCTTCGCGATGCGCTGGATCTTGGTCACGCTCGACGGATCAGCGACCGGCTTGATGTCCATGTCACGTTCGGAGAAATCGGCAGCGAAATCAGCCATCGGATCGTCGAGAACGTTGACGTAATCCTCGGCTACCTCCTTGCCGCCGAACTTGCCCAAGTTCTCGAAATCTATCTGGAATTCCTCGCCCAGCGTCAGATAGATGAGCTTGTAGATGGCGGTGAAGACCGCCAATCCCTGCTCAATCAGCGCCAGGGTGGTGCCGACTTGCCCCTGGTTGGATGCCTCGCCCGTGACCACGTCCTTGACGCTGGTGATATCCTTCGCTGCGCCCAGCATAAGCTCAAGCAACTGGAACATGACCGGAGACAGGCCGGGGAATGTGCGCTCAACGATGCCATTGCGCAGCTGATCGCCCGTCGCATTGACCGCCTTATACTCACCAGGCATCCAACGCAGCGTGTTGGTCTGGCCATTACCCTGAAGCCTGAGCCCCGACGCGATGAAGCCACCGCCCGCAATCTGCGCAGCGCCGGCATCGAACATTTGGTTTAGCGTCGTGTCGATTACGTCGCCAAGCCTGCCGTCGCCGGTCAGAAGATGCCCGAACCCAATGTCGTAGAACCTGCCCTTGGGATCAGGCAGGAAGCTATATTTCACATAGAATTGCTGACGCTCGATCCGTGAAACGCGCGGCTCATCGCCACTGGTATCGAGGTGGATTTCATCCGGCGAGAAATTGGCGACGATCTTGAGAACTTCATTCGTCTCATAATCGACAGTGACGATGTACGGTTCGTCCGCGCCATCGCCATCCAGATCGAAATAACGATGCTGTTCGAGTAATAGCCGCGGCGCCTCTGTGTCCTCGCCTGTGTTGGGCAACAGCACATCGCGGTACTCACCCGACGCCTGACGCTGGCGGATCTGATAGGGGTACACATCCGGCAATCGCTCGGTGATGCGCGGCGTGGTCTTGAGCGAACGCGCCGATGATGGAACAACCAAGTCGATCGCCGACACGAATGCCGCGTGCTGCTTGTCATCAGCCCACCACAGCTTACGGAAGCCACAGCCGATGATCGGAAGCTGTTGCAGGAGCGTGGACGTGTCGCGCTCCCAATCGTCCATCCGATATTCGAGATAGACGTTCATATAATCGGCGACGCGCTGTCCGCGGGCCGCCTTGGCGCCGGGCTTGCTGATCCATTGCTGTTCAGCCCCATCCGTCCCCGGCGGCACAGGTTTGCCATCAAGCACAAATAGCGGGACAAGCCCCTGTGGCGTCTGGATCGTCTGCGGACGCCCCTTATCCGACCCAATGACGCGAACCCGCACCATGCTGCCGGATTTGCAAATGGCAGGATAAGCGCGGGCCCAGAATTGCTGCGCGGCAACGGTCAGGATCGGGAAATTGACGTTACTGAAGCGATAGGCCGGCGCCTGCGTGTCAAGATCAACCCGCTCTTGGGCGGCGCGCTTCAGCGCTTCGTTCGCCTGCTCTTCCCACTCCGATCGGTCGCCAAGGTCGCGCTCGTAATCCTCGACGACGCGTTGACCGATCGTGGCAAGCTTTTGTGCATCCAACAGATCGCAGATATTGCCCTGCGTCTGGGCAATTTTCTCCAAGACAGCAAGCGGCCCCGGCGTGACGGGGGTTTCTTCCTCGTATACCGGGGCCGTCGCCATTTAGCCCGGCTCGCCCGCAGCGCCGCCATGGCCGTGGAAATAACCGCGCTCAGGCGTATCACCCTTGGCAGCGGCCTTGGCTTCTGCGCGATCCTGGCGCAGCGCTTCGGCTACATCCTTGTTCGCGCTGTTCTCAGCTTCGTCCGTACCGTCGTCGCCGGAGATTTCCTGAATCTTGGCGTCGGTAAGCTTCTCGGGATGCTCAACCTCGGCAAGCTTGGTAACCGGCTCGCTCGTCTGGTTGCCTGCGGCGTCCGTGCGTTCAGCCGGCGCCTTGGTCTTTTCGGGCGTCTTTTTAGTCATGATACTCTCCCGGAATGCCCCGCCGGGAGAACCAATTAGAGGGATATTTACGCCTCTAACAGTAGCGTTAATTCATGCTTGGTCTGATCCAGCCTTGGACTTCTCCAACTCANCTATCCGCGCCTCGATCTCGCGGACATTCTCCTCCCATCCAGGCCGTCCTTTGCGGGCGGCTAGCTTGCGCTTCAGATCATCAATTTCGGCCATCGCCATAAGCTCCCTCGACACTCCGCGAACAATCTGCCCAGCTAATTCGGGCCATGTCTCGCTGGCTGGCCTAATCACTCACTGTACCATGAGTCGTGCGCTTTAGGTCATCGATTTCAGACATTGGGGCACCTCGATTCTGTCACCAACCCATTCGATCTGATCGTCATCCCACATTAGGTCATTCCCAAGGACGGCCCAGCGGCAGCAATCATTCCACTCCTCGTAGCGATATTCACCTATCGAGAGGCTGCCGCCGTCCTTGATCCAATAATAGCCCGGCTCCCGAACAAATGGCTGTGCCATCACTGTACCATGAACTGAGGCTGTTCGCCCCAGAGGGCCGATTTCCCCTTCGCGACCATCTCTGGCAGCTTGGACATCGCATAATCGAGCGCGACGCAGCGGTTGGCAAGTTCGCCCATGCTTTCACCATCCCACTTGAACCCGAGGCCGTGTTTCCGGCCTCCAAGGAACATCGTGCAGGCCACGCGCATTCCCTGGCCATTGAGACCCGGCTTAAGCCATTCCTCCACCTGGTAGCCGCCGATCCGTGCAGCAGCCTCTAGCCGACGATGCAAATCCTTCGTGGTGATGTTGGTCATGACTTAACCTCAGTGTCGATTACAACATGCCACAGGCCATCATAATCACGATAGCGACCCACAACATTGGGCGGATCGTCCGGAAAGCGAGGCTGGATCAGCTCGGCTTGGTCCTTGAACCACGGTATACCACATTCCGTCATCTCAATATCCCGTTCCTGCGCGACGGCGTTGAGGTTGCTCATCGTCGCCATCATTGACGGCGCGATCGAAGATAATCGGCTTTGCCACGGCCATTAATCCAAACGCATCTGCGCCGTGGCTCGACCAGTCATGCTCAGGGCCAAGCCCGATATCCCGCTTGTCGTCCTGCTTTTCGTGATACGCCGCCAGTGCTTCCATGCCGGGCTCGCAATGCTCTGGATCGATATAGATCGATGGGAACAGCCTTCTAGCGGCTTCAACCCGCTTCATGGCTGCCGATTTGCCTTGGTTCTTGATGACGATGCAGTCGAAGCCGGCCGCGCGAATATGATCCTCGAAGCGTTCTGCGGTCAGATGGTTCGTATTGCCCCCGTCGTGCGGCAGGACGCACACCGCCTTCGGATAGCCATTGTCCCGCAACCATTGCAGGTGGACCGCTAGCGGCTGGCCTACGGCTTCGTAATAGTCGATCACGTGAATGCGCGTGCCGACGAACTGAACGACCCAGATCGCAGTCGCGTCGCGCGTTCCAATGTCCCAGAAGGTCCAGATCTGCATGAGCGGATCGACCGACAGAGGACATATCCGCTTCTGCGCTCGCGCCATGGCCAAAGATTGGGCGTAGTAGCTTCCCTCTGTCACCTGGGCGAAGTCACCTTCCCAGATATGCGGATAGCTTTCAGGCCGCTTCCCAAGGTCGCGGATGCGCTCCAGCTCCAACACCTTCGGAAACCACGGATTATCGCGGTAATTGAGCTCCACGATCTTCGCATCGTCAGGTGGGTCGAGCCTGAAGCGCTTATGCGTCGCGCTGCGCTTGCTCTTCGGGTTCCAGGTTACCCAGATTTCTGAATCATGCTCACGCACCGATGGGATGACAATCTGCCAGGCGGCCTCACTGACCGGCTCAGCCTCATCTACCCACAGAAGCTTGATGCGCGCCTTCGACTTGATGCTCTCGATGTTGCGATCGAGGCCGGTGAATTTGTACTCAATAAACCCTGGCAGACCGCGTGTCCGGATGAACTTCTCGCCGATCTCAAAATGCGGCTCAAGCCAAGCCTCCGACCTTATCGCCGCCTTAATCTCAGCCATCGAGCTTTCGTCGAGGCTGTTCATGTACTCGCGGCCCGACACGATAACACCGTTGTCGCCGGCCATTGCCCATTGGTAGGCCCTGACAGCGGTCATTTTCGCGAAGGATTGGGTTTTGGCGCTCCCACGCCCGCCCCACGCGCCGCGGTAACGGGCCTCGCCTAAAAAGACCGGGACGAGCTTAGGCGGAAGCTTGATCGCTGCCGTGGCCACTGCCTGCCTCAAGGACGACGCGGGTTACCATGTGCAGCGGGTTCTCCTCATCGCCAGCAACCTGAATTGGCAAGAGTTTCGCGGCCAACTTGTAGAACTCCGTTGGCTCTGTCTTTGCCCAATTGAAGAAATGGGCATGATCGCCGCCGCTGCCATCCTGGAGCTTGTCATAGACCGACTGGATTGCCGCCTTCATCGAGGCGGTAGTCTTGTTCGGCGTGCCCTTTTGCCGTCCGCCAGTTTTGCGGCCAGCGGCCATGTCTAAACCCCTCTAGTTTAGAACAACCCCAACGCCCGCAACACTGCGACCAGGGCCACGATGGCAACCACGGCTACCACGATGTTGCGAATGTTGGTGTCCATCGGAATGAACGTGAGAGCGACACCGACCACGATCAGAACGATGATAAGCGCGACGAGGCTCACTTGACCTTGACCGTTGATGTCGGGCGCTTGGAGCCCGCAACCGCCTGAGCCATACCCTTGGGGTAACCACGGGACATGGCAGCCTTGACGCTGGGCGGCACGCTCTGGGCGCTCTTTCCGTCGATTTTGGCATCGGGCATGACGAACTCCTTTGCGTGCGTGATATTGCGTTTTCACGCGGCCGGACAGTAGGGGAAATTCGTCAGCCGTATGCGCCGTACACGGCCTGCCCCAACCCTGCGGATCTTGCCAGCGCGCTCAAGCTTGCAGACGAGAGCGCGGACCTCGCCCACAGTGCCTACGTCAAGGTCGCGCTGGATCATCCTGTAGCTTGGAGCAACGCCATCGCGGCGGATCGTGGCCTGGACGTAATCGAGCAATTCACGTTGGCGGCTAGCCGGTCGTCCTCGCATTATCGTTTCCCTTCGAAAAATCGCACGAAATCCCTGCCAAGGGTCCACCCTGCGCCGCGTGCGAAAGCGCGAATGGCGATGCGGAGGAGAGTCACAGCACGAACCAAATGGCTGCGCTGGCGATGGCGACAAAAACGATCAGCCCGATCGTCCATTCGTTCTTGGTAGCTGGCTCGTCCCATCGTCCCATCACATTCCCTCCCTGATCATCATGCGGCTTGGTCCGCGACATCCACGATTTCCGCATCTGGGAACGTCGCCTTGGTCAGCGACACGACACCCATGCGGCCAAACAGCTTCGCAATCTCGTCTGGAGACACCGCCACAACGCGAACGCCTGGTTCGGCCTTCACATGGTCCACCGACTGCTTGCTGTTCGAAATGACGACCCGCGTCTTGCTCTCCCAATCCAAGCCGGTGAGGTACGCATCGTCTGACTGGCATTCCATGCAACGACATGCCGCAGCCCAGCCGCGGACCATCGCCGCCGACTGTTCGCGCAACTCGTCAGTGGAAGCGCTGATCAGCGCCGTGCTGTAGAGATCAATCTGTTCAACCAGCCTGTCATGAAGATCCTTGTCGCAGCGTTCGAGCGTGCTCATCCGCCAGCGGCTACGGAACGCTGCCTCGGCTGGCGCGACACTGCCCATGCATTGCGCGACGATCGCTTGCGGAGCTTGGCGGGTCATGACCGCACCATCGACTGGATAGCCCAGCAAGACGGAAAGACGCTTTGGTTCGACTTATTGGCCCCATAGGGGCGCATGCGCGCGCACATGTGTAAATCCCTTCTTAGTATAAGAAAGCGCCATACCGTCTTGCTGATGATGTAAGATGCTGATGTCGTTAGAAAATTCAGCAAGACGCTTCCAAAATAAGGCTCTAAAAGCGACGTGGAAAAGCGTCTTGCGAGGGGCGAAGTGTCTTGCTGATTTTTAGGGCCACATCGGCCACAACGCAGCAAGACGCTTTCAAAAGCGTCTAGCAAGGCGCTTTTGAGTGCCAAAGCGACGTGCTTTTTGCGGCTATTTTGGCGGGTCAAAACCGGGGTGTCCGATCTTCCGGAGCGCTTTCAAGCGCGATTTCGTCTGCCAATTTGGCGCGCTCAGCGTGCGAAACACTGAAATATTGGTTGACCGAAAAGGCGTCCAAGGAAGCGCTCTTCGGCGCTGCGGGATGGTCGCGGGAGTTGTTGACGGACCAGTATTCCAGGCCGTCTTCAGTCAGGCGAATGCCGGTCAGATTGCGGGTTTTGACGCCCTTCTGATAGCCCAGATTGGGCAACGCTTCCTTGAGCCGGCGGATGAATCCGTTCTGCGACCAGGGGAACTTCCCGTCGCCATTTTCCTGATAATACCAACCAGCGAATGACGCGAAGAGATCGGAATTGGCGACCTTGGTTTCAGGATCCGCGACGGCGCATTCCTTGAGCCATGAGCCGACCTGATTATTGTTATTCTGCATCTCCCCGACCGCACGCTTCATGCATGCCGGCTCAGTGAAGACGCCGCGGGCGGAAAGGCGCTGCCACCCCTCAATTGCCCACCATAGGACGCCTGTCAGCTCTTCCGCGATGATCTTCGCGGATATGCTGTGGAAACCAGCCGGCTCAGGCTTGGATTCAGGGCGAACATTGGTCATTTGCAGGACCAGCGAGCGATTATAAACCGCGTCGGATTGATCCTTGATCTTAGGCAGATGGTTCGCTGTCAGCATCACCGGGAAGCCGAAACGAGCCATAATGTCGGTGCGGTTCTTGCGCCGCACACCGACCTCTTCGCCGGTCACGATCTTCTTGTAACGCTCCGCATCAAGATACTCGTCCTGGCCGATCGCATCGTCAGCGACCCAGCCGCGCTTCCCGAGAAAGCCTTGCAGGCCGAAATCCGTACCGATGTCGGCAGCTGACGTTGCGCTTGTCTGCCCGCGCCCCAGAAGGGCCCGCAATATCTCTGACAGCTGTGTCTTGCCTGTGCGGCTGCCGCCATGGACGAGCAGGCCCTTGCAAAGAGAGCGGCTTTTATTGGCGACCAGACAGGAGCCGAACCACTCCTGCACGGTGCGAATGATATCGGGGATTTCGTCCGGATCCTTGTCTGCAAAGGATTCCTCCAGAAACTGCAGAAAGGCCGGGCATTCCCGCGAACCCTCCAGATTTGCACCAACCTTGAACATGGCGCGGTGATCAGGGGAATGTTCACCAATCGCGCCCGTGCTCGGATCGACGGTGCCGTCACCGGCTATGATCAGGCGATGTTCGTCGAATTGCGCATCACGGATCAGCAGGCTCGGGCGGTTCATGAAAAACAGCGTTGCCGCGCTGATAAGGCTGGTCTTTGGCGCAAGCCCCAAACTCGCACAGGCTTCCTGCATCATGATCCGCAGCATTTGGTCGTGCTGCTCGTCCCACACCGACCAAACTCCGCCCTCATAGGCGTAGCTCGTTCCGCGGCTGTGAATGATAGGCCCGTGCCTGTCCTGCCAAACTTCAAGAACGGCAGTGCCCAAAGCGGTTATCTGATCTGTATTATCGCGCTGAGATGGTTTTGGCTTTTCCCGCTTCGCGCGCTCTTCCTGCAAATCGTGAACAACGGCAATCGCCGCATTGCCATTGGCGGCCATGGGAGCCGCCGGCTTTGGTGGAGTTGACCGATCCGATCGGATAGTCGCTTTTTGCCGCCCGCTCTGAACCATGCGCCGCAGCGCATTTTCCTCGCGCGTCCAATTCCACTTTTCGTTACCTGGGGCAGCGGCTTCTGTGGCGGCTAAAATGCGGGAGACAATCTCGTCATCGTTATAGCCGCGCGCGATCATCGACATCGACACGCGCAGCTGCGTTTCGTGGATTGATGCGCCGCCCGTTGCGCCATGGTTCATTGCCGCCAGTTCGGCGTCGATATCGATCGCGGGCTCGTATCCAGCCTCGCGCGCATAAGCCACGAACGGATCGTCTTGGCGCACTGGGCGCGCCGCTTCGATCTTGCCATGCAAAATGACGCGTTGGTCATCGAGCCATTCGCAAAGCGCTTCGAGATCATAGACGCGGCCGGTGTCCGACAGCACTTCTGTCAGGATAGGCTGGCCGTCATTGAGCTGCCGCGTTGCGGGTTTGCTGTTGTGGGTGCCAGGCAGTCGCAAAATGCGCGCCAACTCAGCGCAAGCCGTGTCTCCCGCCAGTATCAACGCAAGCTGGCGCAGCGCGGCTTCTATTACGTCGCGGGCAGCTTGCCCCGGTGTAACGTTAACCGCCTCTTCCAGCATCCAATATGCATGGAGACCGCCCCCGCTATTAACGATGAGCGTCGGCGGGAAGGGCAGAAATTCAAGCGCCGCGATCGTCTCAGCGCCGGACAATCCCTGCTTGGCGCAGTCGATATCGACCCAGAGAGCAGGGCATTCGGCAACGTTATCCTTGCTGCCGCTGGAGGCGTCGCGCCGCGTGCAGATGCCGAAATAGGTACCCCAGCCCGGCTGATCGCGCTTGACACAAAACGCCTCCAATTTCTCGGCATCGCGGCCGAAAATTGACACAGCACCACCGCTCCGGTCGTTGGAGCAGGCGCGCAGTTCGATTTCCTGAAGCGTCTCACCAAAGAAACGCTTCAGGAAATCGATGCTCTGGCTGTAATCCTGGTTCTGCACTTTGCCTCCGAGGCATGGTGTGGAGCGATGGGAGCCGGTCTGGTCACCGGCCCCCATCTGGAACATTCGTTTAGAAGCGGGTCTTCGAGCCGGCGGCGGCTTTGGTCTCCGCCGGCTTCTCCGTGGCGTCTTCCTCCTCGCTTGCAGGAGCAGGAATGCCGCTGTTGTCGATCCAATCGACGATGTTCAGCACAGGCACGTAGGTCTTCTTGTAGACCGGGTGCATGTAGCTGGACCGACCGAGAGCGATCACAGGCACCTTGCCGGCTCGCTGAGCGCGCTCGCGGCCGTAAGCCTTACACAGGTTGCCGATGGCCCCGATGCCGCCCTTGGACGACGCCGAGAACGTCAGCTGCTCGCCGTCGTCAGGGTATGCCATGGGTAGCTCATTCGTGAACTTCCACGGGTCTTTCGGACGATTTTCATCATCCAATTCCCATTCGCTTTCCTCGGTGTACCCTAAGGCATCGCGCGGTTCTGGTTTGAAACCCTGAACCAGCAAACCCATACGGCGCTCCGCGGGCTTGCCATCGGCCCAGCGGATCCACCCAATAGATAGCTCTTCCATGTTGGCTACGAGATGGCGGTCGGTATCAACTTCGTTCTCATTTTGGCCGCTAACCCATTCTCCGTTCCGGGAGAATTTTAGGAACGTCCCACCGGCCGCCGCCTCCTGGCCATAGGCCGCAAACGGATCGTAACCGCCCTGCATTGCAAGTGCGCCGCCCTGATTTACTTCTGTAATCGCGTTCATTTTCAACTCCAATTTCCGGTGTAGGCGCCGGTATCGCCATCGACGCGGGCTTTTGCTCGCGTGATCTCGTTCTGAAGGCCGGAGAAATCCTCCCCGTCACCCTCCCAAAAGAATGACAATTCTTGCTCGAACTGCAGCATTTCTTCGCCTATCGTCATCAGATAGGCGTCCAAAGTGTCGCGATCTTCACATGCGTTCAGTTCAGCGACTATCTCGGAATAAATCTTACGGGCATCGGCGCGCAGCTTGATCTTGCCCGTAAGCGGCGCTGGCCGCTGCGGCTTTGTCTGATCGATGCCGTAGTTCAGGAAGGGATCGTTCATGACCTGCCTCCCGGATGGAGCAGCTCGCGGCACTCGAAGTAGAGGCTGGAATGCGGAGGCATGGGATCGTCGAGCGGCTCGAAGCCCATGCGCCGGTTCACCCGGTCGCAATGACGCGACACCAATTCCAAAGCGAACAGGCGCACGTCGCGCGCGGCCTGCGCCAGCCATGAGGAAGCTATGGCCTCAATCAACTCGCTCCCGTTGGCGGGCGTGACCGTGCGCAGATAGCGCATGAAGTCCCGCAGCCGCGGTTCGGCCTGCAGCTGCTGTGCGCGCCATTGCCGCTTCTGGGCGCGATAGGCGCGCGTCAGGCGCTGCCGTTCGGCCATTTTCTTTTCCAGCTCGGACAGCGGACGTTCCGCTTGCTGTTGCGCCTGTTTGCGCTGCACCGCTGGCGGGATCGTCGCTTCCGCGTAGGATGAAAACAGATCGCTCATGCGGCGACGCCCTGACCGACAACAAAGGGCGCGCCGGCCGCTCTCAAGAAGGCGATTGCGGTATCGACGCTTCTAAAGCAGCCGCATGGGAAGCCGGCCTGATGCAGGAAATTAAGCCAATCTTCCTGCGCCGCAGACAAGGATCCATTGCGATCTTTGAGTTCCAGGAAAGCGATACCCGGGACGGCATTCACACCTTGGCCGTTGGACCAAATCACATTGAGATCCGGGAATCCCGCAGCCATTCCTTCTGCCTTGGCCTTCATCGCAGCCCACGCGGTGCGCTTGCCTGCGTTGGGCGTCGCGACAAGGCGCACACCCGGCGCGAGCATCCGCATGCGACTGCGCAGACGCACCTGAATGGCCAGCTCGTCACCTGGGTCGGCAACTGATCGATCGTCGCAGTGGAAGAGGAATTTCCCGCTCATTCCGCGTCCTCCAGATACTTCCAGTCGTAGTCCCCAACCTCGCAAGCCAGTTCGAGCGTCTGCACATCGAGGCTGGTCAGCGGCGTGCGGCGATCGACCACGAACACGCCGTGCTCATCGGGAATGAGGCCGCGGGATTTCAGCGCGGTCAGCAGGCGCGTAAGGCCAATGGTGCGGCGGCCGTACTCAGCCATGACGGCACAATTCCAGGCGCCGCTGCCGGAACGCAGGATCGTTGGCGTAGCGCTCGCGGAACTTGGCGCAGATTTCTTCGCGCTGGAGGGCGTAGCGAATATTCGCCCGACGCTTGTAAACCTCGCGGTTCAGCATGTAGCGGCGGCGTGCGCTCTCTTTCCGCTTCTGGCGCAGGATCTCTTCGATCTGCTCGTCAGTCAGCTCGCTCATTGGGATTTCTCCGCGCGAGCTTCGGCCCGCTTCTTCGCGATCCAAAGGCGTGACCATTCCCGGCGGCGCAGGCGGTAAGCCTCGTCCGTCCGGTAGCGCAGGCGGCGCATGTCGTTCAGCCATTCACGATAGGGGTCGCTCATTTGGCAGGCGCCCGCAGCAGTTTGGAGGTTGTCTCCGCGACCAAGGCGCGCTGCTGTTCTAACTGTGCCGCACGGGCTTTCTTTGCTGATAGATGGCGCTGCATATCGATGAACCGCAGTTCTTCACCGGCGACTAAAGCGCGTTGGTGCCATTCGCGCCGTTCAGCCTTCTGCTGACGAAGCTTGCTTGCGCACAAAAACCAACCGCAGGTTGAGACACAGGCAAGCGCGGTGGTGGCTATCGGCCAAAAGGTGTCGATCATGCGCCAATCACCTTCAGCTTGAGGTGTTCGCGGCGGTCGCGAAGCATGTCGACGACGCGCCCAAGGCAATCGATCACGCCCGCCCGCTCAAGGCGGCGCGTGTCGTCTTCGTCACATTCGCCATCGCGCAGAAGGTCGATCAGAAGCGGAAGGCAGCTCGCCACGTCGCTCGGGATTGCCGCGATATCGATCGTTACATCGTCAATCGCGACCGAACGGCGCCGGAAATGCGCCAGGATCGGATCGAGTGCATCGCCCTTGACCGCCAGAATATTGAAGGTCGTATTGGCCTTGAGCGACGTTTCCTTGTCGCGGGCGCGGCGGACCGTCTTTTCCTCACAGCCGATATCGAGTGCCACGCGTGACGGGCCACGATCAGCACACACCGCAATCAGCTCGGGAGAGATAAGCTCCCGGACATCGTTGTCCGTTAGTAACGATACTTTCGGGGGGACTTGCCGGTTCATTTTGCTGCACCTGCGTTGTCGTTATGGATGATATTCATGTTCGGAATGGAGGTCGTTTCACCGCCCCAATCAGCGCCGGAGAGTTGATCTCGGTGATTGTTCTGCGGGCGCAGGCCCTGGCAAAAGCCCTTGAGGAGGAATGCGGGCACGACCAGAAGCCAGACGATCGCGCAGATCAGCGAGAGAAAGGCGCGGTTCGTGGCGCTGAGATCGTTAGAGGGACGGCTCATTGCCGCACCGGAAAAGCTGCCGCCGGGGATGACGATGTGGGGACCCCGGCGGCATCACGCGCGCGCAATTTAGGGGAGAGCGCGGGGTGATTGGTGTGAGTTGCTTTGCGTTGTGCCCGGTTCAGAGCAAAGTGTGCTTGAGAGGTGGCGCGCCTGCGATAGATCTCGGCTGCATCGCGCAGGCCGGATTCCTCCATGTCCGCGATCGTGTCCGCCTCCTCCACGGTAACGTGGGCGTACGGAAAGCGCGGGGCTGCGGCTGTGGGGCGGTCGCTCATGCTGCGTATTTCGCCAGATCGCCAAGCCCGAGCTTGCGCAGCGCCTCTTCCTGCCAAAGTGTGAATGGAACAGCGCCACCGCTTGCCTCATCAATGACACGCGCGGTCTCAGCATCAGGGAAGCGGTCGCCAGAAGCGTACCTGCTTACCGAGGGCTGCGACTTTTTAATCCGGGCTGCGAAGTCATCCTGTTTGGGCTGGCCTTCCAGGTATGCCTTCAACCT
>JGI24739J22299_10000010_pt1 | contig 53788 bp, 76 predicted proteins | sample KBSCornC5_FD_22299 | JGI IMG/M metagenome (IMG submission 22299)
CCTGTGTGTCCGCCCGTCGTAGGGGCGACCGGCGGTCGCCCCAGCAGAAGCGGCGGGCCGGCTATTTTTTCGAGCCGGCGGAGAAACATATTTCCCCCGCCCAGTGCTCCGGCATAGTCCTCGTCATAGCCGCCCGTCTTCCAGTAGATCTCGCGCCGCACCAGATACGAATCGACATGCGGGTGGATCTCGCCATATTCGCAGTCGTCGGGGATCCGGTCCTTCTTGCGCGTCTCGTCCGCCCTCCCCCGGCGCCAGCGCGGAAAGCGATACCATGTCAGTGCTGAGCAGTCGTGTAGGGGCGCAGCATGCTGCGCCCTCTTGGCCGGGTTCAAGAAATCCAGCAATGCGGCGGCCGCATCAGCGGGGAGAATGTGATCGATGTCGAGCTGCACAATCCAGTCGGTCGTCGCCACGTGCGCGCCAAGATTGCGCGCCCCTTCACGATTCCACGGGATGTCCACGTTTATCCGATACAGTTCGATGGCGTGTAGGGGCGGACGGCGTTCGCCCGTCTTTGTAGGGGCGCAGCATGCTGCGCCCTCGATGATCGGCAGCGCCGGTTCCGGCGATCCGTCATCGACGCAGATGACCGTCACGCCTTCGGGATACTTGTTCCACTCCTGTACTTGACGCTTTAGCATTGCGACGTTGCGATAGAAGGGCACAATCAGCGTGAATTCGCGCATCTCAGCACTCAGGACTCAGCACTCAGCACTAATTTGAGCCAGCTCCTGATCCGCTCCTGGTGCGTCGCTCCGATCATCACTTGTTTCGAGAACGCCACGCGCGGAAAGGGGATCGATTCTAGGCGCGCTCGGATCTCCGCCTCGCGATGCTTTTGCGAGCTGATCTTGCGCACGTCGAAGTCGATCATTGCGAAGGACACCTTTCCGAACTCTCCGGAATCCAACAGATCGTCGAGGATGTCGCACTCGGCGCCCTCGCAGTTGAGCTTCATGAAAACGATATCGCCGGCCTCGATGTTTTCCTTGAACCAGTCGGTCGCGCGCACAAACTTACAGATCGCCGTCGCGTTCCATTTCCGGTGATCGTTTTTTTTCCACAGACTCGCGCCGGCATTTCCCGGCCCGTAAATCTGCCGGTCGCAGGCCTGATTCCATAGCCCGAATGGGGCGATGACGATCTGGCCTTGATGCTCCTGCCGCGCGACGTTCATTAGTTTCGGGACACACGATCGCACGGGTTCGAAGCAAACGATCTGGTCGAAGCCGGCATCGAGCACGGCGGCCAGGGTTTGCCCGGTGTTGGCGCCGACGTCCAGAAAAATGCGCTGCATTTTTTTCAGTCCTGAGTCCTGAGTCGAAAGAAAGTCCTGAGTTGAGAGTCCTGAGTCCTGAATTTTGAAAAGTCCTGAGTTCCGAGTTCCGAGTTCCGAGTCCTGAGTCCCATCCCCACTCAGCACTCAGCACTCAGCACTCAGCACTGCATCCACAGCACTCAGTCCTCAGCACTCAGCACTCAGCACTCAGCACTGCATCCACAGCACTCAGTCCTCAGTCCTCAGCACTTCCAGTGATCCTTGATCCACGGATAGCGCCGCCGCTGCTCGAAGCTCCACGGCGGCTTTGCGCCGCTGGTAAAGACCATGCGCGCGCCGCGCGGCGCCGTTCGCGCGCGCGCCTGCGTCCAGTTGATCTTCATCAGGCCATCGCCACCCGTCCACAATCCCACCGAGTGCTGAGTGGGTGAGTCCTGAGTCCTGAGTCCTGAGTCCTGAGTCCTGAGTTCTGAGTTCCGAGCCTCAGCACTCAGCACTTTCGACTCAGCACTTGGTGAGGCGTGAGAGGCGAGGCGGTAAGACATCCATGCCTGATCGGATCCCAGATGCCCGGCCGCGAGCGCCGCCGCCGGCGACAGGGTCGGGTCGAACTCTTCCCAGACGTGCGCCATGGAGCCGGTGCGCAGCAGATAGGCGCCGCCGGCGATCTTGTTTCGTTGGAAGCGCTTGTCGGACCAGCCGACGAAATCGAAGCTCTGGAAGCGATCGACCAGCGGCGCCAGATCGGCGGTGATCACGACGTCGATATCGACCTGGAAGATCCGCTCGCCTAAAACGCCCGCCGCTTCGCGCGAGAAATTCCACAGACGCGCATAACAGCTCGGAAAGCGCACGCCCTGCGGGCTTTGTAGATCGAAGCGCACCGGCATCGCGATGGCCTCGATCTTCTTGTCGAGGCCGCAAGGATTATCTGTGATGCAGATGAAACGAAACGGCGCTGAATAGCAGCGCTTGATCATGGCGCGGAGCACGTTGACGTGATCGGCGAGAAAAACCCGCGCGCTGCCGGGCGTGCGCCATTTCCAGCAAACGAAAGAGATCATCCCATGCTTTGCCGCTCGGCGTCGGTGATCTCGACGATGAACGCCCCGTCGCGCATCGCTTTGAGCGCGCAGTCGGTGCACGCGAGCTGTTCGGTTTCGTTGGTGCGCACATGAAAAGCGATTTCCTTTTCCTGGGAGATTTGGCCGGTGCACGCGAGCTGGTCGGTCTCGGCGGTGCGCACGCGAAAAACGATTTCCTTTTCCTGACAGATCTCGCAGTTCAAATTTTCCCCCTTTGATTGAACGTAGGGGCGCAGCATGCTGCGCCCTTTAGACAAAAAAACGCCCGGATGCGCTTCGACGCGTCCAGGCCCTTCTTTCCCGCAGGCCAGCGGTAAATTTGTCGAAGATTATCGGGGATTATTTGTGAAGCGACAAGAGAAGTTTTCCGCCCTCAGTCCTCAGTCCTCAGTCCTCAGCCCTCAGCACTTCTTCTATCCGCGCCGGCGCGTCTTCGATTTTTCCAGCTCCTCGAGCACGTCCAAAAAACGCGCATGGACCTCGGCCAGGTCGATATCGTGCACGGTGATCGTCTGCGACTTCGAAAGCTCCATGCGCCCGCCGCGCGTGCCGCCCTTCTTGCGTTTAAATTCGCGCAGCTGGATCGTGAGAGTCTGCTCGGGTCGCGTGACGATTTTCATCTAGGACTCCTGGCGCTCGATCTCTTTCAGCGCGAGCTCGGCGATCTTGGGGATATCCACCTGGCCGTTTTCCCACCGGATAATCGTGAGCCGCTTGACGTCCAGTCGCTTCGCCAGCTCGTCCTGGGTCAGGTTGAGTCTCTCGCGCTTGCGCTTGAGGTCCTCGCCTTTCATTCTCCGTCTAGTAGCAAATTGATACCCGTTTGCCAAGGTAAATGCGCATTAAGCCGCCTTCGACTCGGTGCTTAGATGCACTCTCACGCCCGCGCGGGCGAGAAGGTTGATCAATTTATCGATGCTGAAACGGCTGATCTCTCCCTTAAGCAAATTGCTGATCCGCGGTTGAGTCTCGTTAAAAAAAGCCGCGGCCTCAGCCTGTGTCCAGCCGCGCGCCGCAATGTATTGACGCAAATCGAGCATGAGATCGGCGCGTATCTTGAGATTCGCCGCGGCCGGCGCGCCAAACCCGAGATCCTCGAATACGTTTTTACGGCCGCGGGTGACTTTACCCTCTGCGGTTTTGGACCGCCGCTTGATAGCGCCGCCGGCCGATCTCGAGGTCGTGTTTGGCCGTCTTTTGCGTTTTCTTTTGGAATGCGTGGAGTACATAGATAGCCTCCTCAAATTTAGCGACATAAAACACACGATAGGCGCCGGCGGCGCGGATGCGAATTTCGTAGGCGCCGGAACCAACCGACGCGATTGGCTTGAAGTCGGCGGGCTCCTCGCCCCGCTGCAGAGCGCGCAGCTCTAATCCGGCTTTACGCCGAGCCTCTCGCGGAAATCTCCGAATATCCTCACGCGACGAACCGACCCAAACGACCGCTTTGTCAGTCATACCTCCTCATCAACCTACATGCCAAATTACGTATATCAGCACGATTGGCGACTTGTCAAAAAAGAGCAGCGTTCGGGATTAGTCCACCGCCGCTTTGTCCTCGTAGAGCTTGTCCAGGCGCGCGCTGCCGCCCATCGAGCGGATCAGCGCCTTCAATGCCGCGATCTCCGCGTTCTGTTCGCGGATCACCTCGCGCACGCCGGCGATCGGGTCGTTCTGGTTTTCCATGTTCAGTTCCCTCTCTTCTCGAATTTTTTGTTGTGCTGGCGGACGAGAAACTCCGCGGCCGCGCGTGACGAAACTTTCGTCAAGACGTTTAGCTCGCGCCCGTCCAGACGGACGTGAATGTCGATCTGCGCGCCGTTCTGGACCACGAACCACGGTTCGCTCAAAAAGCGCCTGTCGAAATCGTCGATGAATTTAGCCATGCTGCCTCCCATGAATTTAGCCATGCTGCCCTCCCGTTAGAACGCCAGCGCCGCCGCCACCGTTTTCGCCAGCGCGACGATCGGGACTGCGCCGAAACTGATCGCCACAAACGCGATCGCCACGATTGCCAGTGCGACTAGACAAACATCGATTAACGTTGACATGGGTCATTCCCTCCTTGATTTCGTTGCCGCGTATCATTTTGGTACCTTAGTGAACAAATTTTTTTCCTCGCCAAGGATCTTCCAGCCCGTCACGTCTTGATGCCCCCAGCGCTGCTGCATGTGCCAGCGCGCCACCTCCCAGACGTTGCCCAGATCCACGATAGTGAAAACCACCTCGTTGTCGGGATGCTCCGCATGGACCCGAATTGCTTTGATGGTATAGCGTATCATTTTGGTACCTCCCTGGATAAAAAAACTCCGCTGACGGCGAACTGTGTTTGTCATCTCTCCCATGGTTGGAGATAGTATCAAATTGATACTCTACTGTCAAGGGGTTGAAAGCACGAAAAAAGGCCCCTGATTTTTAAGGGGTTTTTGTCGAGGCCCGACGGCTTTTATCTGCCGAACTTGAATCTTACTTTTCGCCCGCCGAGGGGCCCGGGCTGCGGCGGTTTCGGCGTCTGTGGTTTTGAACTCGGGACTCGAGACTCGGCACTCGGAACTGCGTCCTCGCCTGGCGCCGGCGCGGTTACCGATCGCGCCAGGATTTCCCACGGCACGGGGCGCGAGTAGAGCGCGGCGAGCGCGTAGACCCGCACGTCGAGCGCTTCATTTCTGACGCCGGGCGGCTTGTGCCACTCCCGCACTGGATGCCCTTTGATATAGCGCGTGCGCACCTGCTCGGCGGTGAGCTGCTTGAAAAATGCTTCGTCATAGTCGGCGGAAAAATGGCAGTACCCCGGGCCCGCTTCACTGATCCTAAGCCGCGCATAGAGCGCATCCTTGGCGGTATCGACGCCAACGAGCCAGATGAGCGAGCCGGCGTGTTTCTTCGATTTGCCGGCGCGCTTGGGCCAGATCGGCCGGGCGCCGGCGGCGCCTTTGATCGCATAGATATGGCGGCCGATCCGCTGATTGCAGAATTTATAAACCGACTGGGTGTGATGGCCGCCGGAATCGATGCACGCCGCAGAGATGCGCAGCTGCCGGCCGTCTGCGGTTTTATAAAAGCGCCTCGTGAACTCATCGATGTCGTTCCAGATCTCGGGCTTGGCCGGATCGCCATAAAATAGTTTGTGCTCGATGCCCCAGGACTCCTCGGGATCCGCGCGCTTCTCGGCGCGCCAGCCGACGACTTCGAGCTCGATGCGATCGTCCTGCACGTCGACGCCGGCGGTGAGATAGAGGATCGGCCATGGAATCGAGTCCGGGGCGTAATTTTCCCGGCGCGAAAGCAGCGGCTGCGCGGCGACCGTCTCGGCCTTCTCTTCCCAGGTGCGGCCGAGGCTCGTGTTGACGAAGGCCTTCAGCGGCTCGTTGTCGCCCATGTCGGCGGCGTGCTTCGCCTTCAAAAAGCCCTCGACCATCTCGGAGAGCTTCGACCATGGCGAGTAGGCTTCCCAGATATGAAAGCCGGCGATCCCGTTGAACGGCGCTTCGGCGACCCAGCGCCCGAGCATCACGGCGTCGTGCCGCTCGGAATCGGTCCAGGCGGCGCCGCAGAGCGCGCAGACATACACCGCGGTCTCGGGCCGTCCAGGTTCCCATCGAACGAACTCCCACTCGAGCTTCTGAAACTCGCCGCACGCATGACACGGCACTTGGAAATAACGCTGATCGGAGGCCTGAAACCAGGATTCGATCCTCGAGAGACCTTTGATCGTCGGCGAGCTCACGTAGATTTTTTTACGATTCCAGAACGTCGTCGCGCGCTTGCTCGCGAGCGTCAAAGGATCGCCCTCGGCGCCGGCCGAAACCGGATATCTATCGACTTCGTCGCAGAGCACGATCCGCACGGGGCGGCTGGCGAGGCCCGCGGGACTGTTCGCGCCGCCGAGGGTGACGTGACCGCCGGGGAATTTCTTGTGCAGCAGTGTGTTGGATCCATCTTTGGAGCGCGGCTCGCGGATCAGATCCGAGAGCACCGGTGTGTCGCGGATCATCGGCGCGAGACGGTCTTTGCTGTAGGATTCGGCGATATCGAGCGTCGGTTCGATGCAGAGCATCGGGCAAGGATCTTGATGCGTGTGATAGGCAATGATGTTGAGAATCGTTTCAGTCTTTCCCACCTGGCTCGAGCTCAACATCACCATCGTGTCGACCTGCGGATCGTTCACCGAGTCCATCGGTTCGCGCAGATAGGGCGTTCGGCTTGTCTGCCACTTTCCGGGCTCGGCGGCGCTTTCGGGACTTAGGAACCGGAACCGATCCGCCCATTCGCTCACCTTGAGCTTCGGCGGCGGCGTGAAGAGTCGAATAATATTTTTCCACCACTGCTCGAAACTCTGGCGGTAAACGCTCGAAGCTGAGCTCGGTGAGGAGCTCGCGCCCGAGCGTGTCGATGACGTCGATCTGGCGCGGCGTGAAGCTCGACTCGAGCGAGCGGCACCGCGAGGGGTAGGAGAGAATTTTTGTTTTGATGGCATTGATCAACGGCACGAAAATTTTTTCCGCGACCGCATCGAGCGGCGCGAGCTCGCCGCGGCGTTTAGCGAGTTCAATTTCCATTTTCTCCGATTGGCGCGCGGCCAGGCGCGTGCGTTCCTCGGCCAGCGGTCCGCGCCGGCCGGCCGCGCAGTCCGCCATGTACGCCCAGGCCTCGCGCGTCCACTGATCGAGATCGGCGCCGGCCGTGAGGATGCCTTTCTTCGCGAGCTGCGCGATCGCCGGCTGAGTTGTCCCCAGGCGCAGCGCCAGTTCTTCCTGCGTTGCCAATTATAATGCCCCTAAGAGGCCTTTAATCTCTGGGAATTTTTCGCGCTGCGCAGCATCCGCAGGCGGCCGGGCCGCCAGGGTCCCCCGCGATTTTTTCTGTGCCAACTCGGCCGATCTTGCATACTTTTTCGAGATTTTTTCCCGTGAAACATTTTTGCGTGACTCTCACTTACTCAATCATCGAACACTGTCGCCGTTGTTATTCGCTTTGGGGTGGGATGGTGGAAGGATCGTCGCCTCTGTCTCGGTGAGATCATGTTCGTGGGTGATCAACGAGCGGAGCTTCACGGGCCGGCGTGTGCGCTGGCTCATAATAATTTCCAGGGATATTTTCGAATAGTTGCCGGTCTCGAGCTCTTTTTGATTCTGGTTCAGCCATTTGAGGAGAACGTCGTGCACGTCCCTCGCGCGATACATGAGTGTGTTGTGTGGCATTCGCGTCCTCCCGGCGCAAAAAAAAAGAGCAGCATGCCCTCTGGACGTGCCGCTCAGATTTTCCAGTTACAAAGTAAATTTGTCGGGCGAAAAAACTCCGCCGCTATTATAGCTGATTCGGGAATGGAGGGGTTAGCGCCGGCTTTGCAGTCGAATCCCGGCACGGCCAGGCGCCATGATGTTCGGCGCAGTAGTGAGAATGAGGAAAGTTCGCGGTCATTTCGTATTGAACGTGATCCGTTTTCCGCATGTCGGACAGTCGCCCTCGATCCGGATCGATTCGATCGCCTGCGCGAAGTCGAGCGTCAGTCCCCTGGCGAGGTGCAGCGTGACCTCGGTTCCTTGGTGCACATCACTTTTGATCTCGATCCCTCTGTTGTAGCTGTGAATCGGAACGCCGTCGAGCAGCACCGTACCGCTGCCGCCCGGGTAGAGCTTCACTTCGAGATGGCGCATTTTTTTCCTCGTTGGAGATCGAAAAAAAGGACGGGCGGCACCAGGTGAAAATTTTTCACCTGGCAGCCCAAATCAGGCTGTTTTTGCCCCAATTTGCCCCATAACAGCGCGGTCTTTTTTGCTGTGGATAAGGTTTGCAATCGTCAATTCTTATACCAACTTAGCGCACAAAAGCGCATCTGAAACTGCTAGGGTTCAAATCCCGTCCCTCGCACCATCTTAACTATTGGGAATTTAAGGGGATCTGTTTCAGCGTCCTTGATTTTTTCACCTGTTTTTTCACCTTGCGCCCGCTTGCGACCGCCCAAGTCATCCTTCAGATAGTCCAGAGCGTTGACGACCTTACGCGCGCGCTCTGCGTCAGCTGCGGGTGCAAAAAGATCACCCTGCACCTGCTCGGGACGTTTGCCGGCGAGCGCCGCGGCGCCGAAGTTCTTCGAATCCCCGATCCATTTACCGTAATGGTCCTCGATCATGGTGACCGATGTGCCGCAGTACTCGGCGATCTGCTTGGCCGGCTCGCCGTATGACAGCATGACCGAGATGAAGGTGTCGCGCGTGGAATAGAAGTCGCGGTGGCGCATCTTCAGGACCGTCAGCGCCGGCTGAAAATGGCGATCGGAAAACTCCCCCTGTTCGATCGGCTTTCCCACCTGGTTGAGAAAAATGTAATCGTGCGGGCCCGCCCGCAGCGGCCGGATCCGGTCGAGGATATCGCGCACCGGCTTTACGAGATTGATCGTGCGCTTGGACCTGCGGGTCTTGGTGGCGCCTTCCTGGCCATCGACCCGCGAGGTCAGAATGTCGAGCTTGCCGGTCCTCGGATCATAGTCGCGCCAGGTGCGCGCCGTGAGCTCGGAGGGACGCGCGCCGGTCCAGAAAAGCGCGCACGCAAAGGCATAGCCGTGCGGCCAATAGCTAAAATATTTCTTTTTGAAGTAGCCTAAGAGCTCGTCTCGTTCCTTTTCCGAAAACGGATCGGCCGGCGGCGCGTCGATCTTCGGCCACCATTTGCCCGGCAGATCGTCGTACGGATTTTTTTCCACCACGCCCTCCGCCTTGGCGTCGCGAAACAAAGCGCGCAGCGTCCCGTCCACCACGTTTCGCGCGGTTTTCATCTTGAGCTTTTTTTTCTCCACGATGTCCGCGCGGAGCTCACGGATATCGGTTACCGAATACAATTGCATGAACTTCTCGCCGTGCAGCGGCAAAATATATTCTTTGAAGTGGCTGGTGTAAGCCTGCTGATAGCTTTTTTTCACAAACGGCGGCACCTTGTCTTTTTTCCAGATCTCGAAATACTGGCGGATCGTTTTCGGTTCCGCGCTGGCGCGATACTGCGTGAAGAGATTGGCTTTGTTGCCCTGCGGAAAGTGTTTGAGATAGTCGAACGTCCCCTGGCGGATCTCTTCTTCTATCAGCACCGCTTTCGCTTTGAGGAGGCGTTCGTTCTGCGCGTTCGCCTCGAGTTCCGTGCCTTCCCATGATCTGACCTCTTCTCCAGTCGGCCCTTTGAAGATCAAACGAAACGCGAGACGGATTTGACCCGCTTTGTTCTTTGGTGATCGTTTAACTCTGCATCCCATGCTGTTTGGCCTTTCTTGTCGTTGTCATTTCATTCGATAGCCCTTCACCATTTTAATCGATGACGAATCGTCTCGGTTGTTTTCTTCCTGCTCGTAAAGCCAATTGGCGATCGCGCTCTCTTTAAATCGCGTCGAGATCCCGGCCGGTCGTACGTAGTGAACGCCGCGGCGCAGTCGCCCGCGTTTCATGAGCGCGCGCACGCCCGACGGTTCGAGGCGCAGCCACTCGGCCACCTCCTCGATGGTCAGCAATCGTTCGATAGTGGACGCCGCGATTGGCATAACTAATTTTTCAATTGAAAGTCAATCAACTCGGGAATTCCCGATAGCGCATGCCGTCGAGCACGTTGCCGGCGGCTTTCTTGCCAACGCGAATGAACTGGAGCCCGTCGCCTGCTTCCATGCGCTTTGACGCCCGGCCGACTTCCGCCAGGCCGGCTCTGAATTCAGATTCGTGCAGCCATTCGCCCCACTGCTTGAAGAAAAACGGCACGCCGACCATCCGGCACTGATCGCGCAGGCCGCGCGCCCAATCGGGGTGCATCGGCCGCGCGTTGGGTCCGCTTTCGCCGCCGGCGATCACCCAGTCTATTTGAGTGCTGAGTCCTGAGGACTGAGTGCTGAGTTTCAGATCGATGGGCCCGAGCAGCGGCTCGGCGCTCACGAAGCGCACGGCCGCCGGTGTCTGGAGCAGCAGCGGGATCCGCTCGTCGGCGGTTTGCTGATCTTCGATCGAGACGCCGAGGTGGAGGTTATGAAGTGGCCAGGGGAATTTACCTATGTGCGCGGGCTTAGTTCCGCAAACGAGCGTTTCCGCGGGATGGCCCTTATACATTGAATCTCTCATTCGCAACGATCGCCGCTTTGGGCAGAGTGATACTAGGACACGGCTGTAATCTCGCATTCTCTCCGGTCGCTTGGTGAGGATTTGAAACGTATGGAGCGGCGCCTGCGCCATTACGACGAACACGCGATCAATAAACTCAACGGGCACCGATTCATGAAAGAGATCTGACATTGAGTTCACAAATATCCGTCGCGGCTTTTTCCAGCGCAGCGGCTGACCGAGGCGTTCGGGATGGCACTTCACGTCGGTGAATTTGCGTTCTTTCCCGTAGGCGCGCGAAAAAACCCGCTCGGCGTAACAGTTCTTGCAGCCCTGGCTCACCTTGCTGCAGCCGGTGACCGGATTCCAGGTCGCGTCGGTCCATTCGATCGAAGTTTTGTCACCCATGTTTGACCGCCGTCATCGGTTGCCTCGGCGCGCGCTCCCCGTGAGCGGGAGCGATGCTTGACGCCGGCGCTGTGCCGTGTCGTAACAGCCATCGCATACGACGAGATCGTGACGCCGGCAGTGCGTCACGATCTCGCACGGCACGCGCTTTTTACATTTCGGGCAGTAGTGATCGTGCACGCCTGATTTCATCAATCACCCATTCTCGGTCGGCAGCGAAAGATTTTCCGCGATCTTGATCATTTGCTCTGTCGATGAGGCGGCGCCGCGAGATCGAGCGCTTTGTGGATCCGCTGAATAAACGGATCTTTTCCCCAACCGCCGAGATCGCGCCCCTGATTGTTGATCATCTGCAGACGCTCGGCTTTTTGCCCGTCGCCGGTGGTGAAAATGTCCTCGACGAACGTCTTCACGAACTCCTCGACGTCGACCGTTTTTTGCGTCATCGCTTCTGCCCTCAGCACTCAGTCCTCAGCACTCAGCACTCATTTCAGTGTTCCCTTTGCGCCGCTGCAAACATTTCCGCCTCCGGATGCTTGCTCATGTCGTGATCGAACGGTTCGGTGATCTCGGCGATCGGGATCCGGACGTTTTCCTTGGGATAGCCGACGCAGACGAATTTCGCCTCGGCCTTGGCGTTAAAGCACGCATCGCAGAGCACATAGACGGCGCCGTCCATCGGCAGACCGCATTGAGCGCAGCCCCAACCATGACCGGGCTTGGGCCCGCGCTTGTCGAGCATGACGATCGCGCGCACGTCGGCGCCGGTTTTCCCGCACGCGCAGCACGAACCGAGATCGGTTTCGTCGACGTCAAGATCGTCGGCGCGGGCTTCCATCTCCCAAAGTTCGCGCGCGAATTCCTCGACGCGAGTTTCCTTTTCGTCAATGGCGATTCGCGTTATATAACAATGGACTTTGATGCCGCTCTCGCTCTCACCTTCCCAGATCCGCGCCGGAATTCCGTTGATCATGACGACTTCGCTTGTGTTCTGAATCGTGACTTTCAATTTGTTCCTCCATCTCGGGGTCGAGTTTGGCGCTCGACCCTGGGCCGGCGCCGCGCGCTTATTTCTTTTTCGACTTGGGCGCCTTCGACTTGTTCTTGCCTTTTTTCTTCGTCGCCATGCGATTCACCCCCTTTCTTCTAGTGCTGAGTGCTGAGTTCAAAGTCCTGAGTTCCGAGTTCCGAGTCCTGAGTCCCATCCCCACTCAGCACTCAGGACTCAGCACTCAGCACTCAGCACTTCCTAGCTCGCCGCCTGGCGGCGCTGCGCGTGAAGATCCTCGAGCTCGGCGGCGGTTAAATTTTTCGCGAGGTCAATGAGCTCGTCGTCGCGCCACAACCCCGATCGGGACATCGCTCCGAAGATCTGGTTTTTTCTTTTTTGCAGGTCCGAGTCCTCTTTCTTTAAAGATTTCTTTAAAGATTTCTTTAGGAAGTCGAGCATGTCGCGAATGTTGCTCGGGCTCGCGCCTTCAAATGCCTGCTCGATCAACGTCTTAGAGTCGCCGCTCCAGGAAGGCTCGGCTGTCGATAACTCATGGTCGTGTCCGTTAGTCACGGACAAAGTGTCCGTACAGGAAGCCGAACTGTCCGCAAGGCACGGACAGGAAATTGGCTTATCCACAGGGTTATCCACAGATTTCCGCGCCGCGCGTTGATTCCAATTGCGATTCCATTTTCGCGAATCGTTTTGCATTCGATAGTTAGGCGATTTTTTGTCCGTCTGGCACGGACAAAAACAGCCGCGTTCGACGAGTTCTTTCGCTGTCTGTGAGATCCGGCGACGGTCCCACGCGAGCCACCGATTCAAATCCTTGAGCCCGAAGATGCGATCCGGCTTGTGAAAACCGTGACAGTTTCTGATGACGGCAAATAGCATCATGGCGTGCTGCGGCGTGATCGGTGTTTTGGAAAGAAAGCGCAAAAATGAATTGGGGATCTTCGTGTAACCGTGATCGGATGGCACTGCTCGTTCCTTTTACGTTTACGCATGGGGAGTCGCGTTCTCAGCGAGCGCGGCCGTGAGGCGGATCAAGTCGACTTTTTTGAGTTTCAGGACCGGCGCCTTTTTCACCGATCCGTCGTGCTCGCGGATATGCAGGCGATAAAACTTCTGATGCTCCTCGCAGATCGGATCGCTAACCGCCGGGATCCACAGATGACAGCAGCTCATGAGCGCCGCCTGGAGAGCCGCCGGCAGCGGCGCCCTGGCGGGCGTTCGGCAAAGCGCACAGATCATTTTGGATTGTTCGCGTCTCAAGGCAGATTTTTACTCCATTCGACTTTGCTTGGAGCAGGCTTCAACCACGGAGGCTCAGAGAGCGCAGAGAAGAAAAATCTGGATTCCCGCTTTCGCGGGAATGACGATTCTCTGTGAACTCGGTGTCCCTGTGGTGAAAATCCGAATACTCAGTCCTCAGCACTAATTAGTTGCGCACCGCTTGGATCGCTTTCATGATCCGCGCGAGTTGATCGCTCTCGCTCGTCAGCAGTTGTTGCTGCAGGCGGACGATCTCGATCACCGCGTCGATCCGCCTGCTATTGCTTTGCTCGAGCGCGATGAATTTATCCAGCCGGTTGTTGAGATCGGCGAGCAGCGCCGTCACGGCGTAAAAACCGACAATGCAAACGATCAGAAAAGCAAAAAACAACAGTTCCATTGGATCACGGGCGACCGCCGCTCGCCCCTACCGACTGCCTGACAAATTCCTGACGGATAAATTTGACGCGATGCTTTTCTTGCTGATGCCGCTCGAGGTCCGCGCGCGTGGGAAATATCCGATCGCAGGGGTTACAGCGCCGGCCGCGGATTTTTGCGTAGGCCCGGCTATAGGGCGAGTTCGACGGCGGAAGCTGTTTCATTTTATTTTCGCCTCGCCTCGAGCAATTGATCGCGCCTTGCCTGGAACCAGGTGCCGCGCGGCCAGGCCCAGGGCAGTGCTGAGTGCTGAGTGCGTAGGGGCGCAGCATGCTGCGCCCGTTCGAAAACGCCGCGCATGGTGTGCGGGTTGGGCTCGATCAGGATCCGCCGCCGGCGACTAAATAAACGCAGAAAATTTTTCACTTCCATGTTCACTTCCTGTTTTCTACATAGGGTGTAGAAAGCGCAGGGCAAAAAAAAATCACGCCTCTTCCTCGAATCGAATTCGATATTCGTCTTCGAGCCGTTTCCAGATTCCGTCGCTGCCGTCGGTCAGTAGAATCTCGAAGACCCGACCAGCGATGGCATATGCGCCGTAGACAAAGCACATGCCGCCATCTACGAGGTGGCATTCAGAGTACGTGTCACGCTCGACCTCGACCGGCACCTTGCTGTGAAAACCGGACTGCTTTTCTTCGTCAGTCGGATCGCGCCATTCAAGTTTTGTTGAACCGTGCGGCCGCTGTCCCTCACGAAGCGGCACCGGCGAGTGAATTGCCAACTCGGCCGGCAACGGGTGATAAAAGCAGCGCAGCGCCACGTCGAGCCCGCCTTCGTCCATCCGCATCAGCATTCTGGCATCGGTCTCTTTCTGGACGTGCGGCAGTTGCCAGTTGGTCAGCACGTGAAACGAAACGCCCCCCTTCGGCCCCTTCAGAAAAAACCACAGATCGACGCCATTGATGCCGTAATTTTGGTTCGGATCGGAATGGCGCCGATCGAATGCCGGTTCGAACCGGATCTCTTTTGTGAATTCGCTCGCGTTCATTTATTTAGCAGCATCCAATGCTCGCCGGTCCGGTCTTCGATCTTCTGCGGGCAATGATCGGTGCAGAGAGGCACGTCGAGCACGAACTCCGAATTGAGCATCAGCTTGTAGCGATCGTCGGTGTCGTTGGGGCACGGCTGCAATTCAGGCCCGACTAGAAACAAGCATTTCATGAGAGTCCCCTGGCCTTGCGACGCGATCGCCGCGGCGGCCGATATGTTTTTCCTGTGCGCGGATCGGTCCACGGAAGCCCCGCTTCGAAGCAAATTTTTTTAGCGACGTCATACAGTTCTTTTGGCGCTGCGATAGCGCGGAGCGCGTACCCCCAGTGAGTTTTCTTTTTCACGTTTTCCGGATCGGTTCGTACTTGAGCGAATATTCTTTGCTGATCGCTCCCTGGACCTTCTCGTAACAGGCGTCGCAGGCCTCTCCGAGCGGCCGCCAGTTATCGGGCGGCACGTATTTAAAGCCGCAGAACATGCAGACCGACGCGCCGGGTTTCCCGTTTAGCTTCTCCCCGGCACTATCGGCGACTTGCTCAGCGCGGCGAGATCGCTCTCGGAAACTTTATTCAACGAACCGGCAACCTCGGCGACGCGCTTGATCGCGGCCACGGTATTGCCTGAGATAAACGCGCCGCCGAACTCGCGCGCGATGCAGTTCATGGTCTCGACGGCGAGATCGTGGTGCCCGCCGACGACTGCCGTGCGAATGAGATCCTGCACGCGATCGATCGGATTGTTGCGCGCGTTGTCGGAGCCGAAGGCCTCCTCGGCCTGATCCGGACGCGCCGCCCACTTGTAAAGCAGGCTCAAATTGATGCGCAGGCGGTAGGCGAGATTTTTTCCGCCGATGCGCGTCATCAGGTCGCCGATCAGTTCATAGGACGGTCGATCCATTTTTTCCGACACCCTTTTAGCCGGCGCAGTAATAGGCGACGACAATCGTCAGCAAGACGCCGAGGACAAGCGCAAACCATTCGACCCAGGTCCAGCGACGCATTTTTAGTTTCCGATCCGGCGTTAAGCCGTGAAACCTGTCCGCCGTGGAATACTCGTTTTTTTCCTTTTCAAGGCTAATCATTTAGCCTAAACTCCCTTTTTGAAAAAACGAGGCCGCCGGCAGTTTCCCAAACGGACGGACGGGAATCCCCTTTTAGGACTGCGCGGCGACCAGCTTGTCCCACGGCTTTTTGAGGATCGACTCGATCCGCTTCCGGATCCGGGCCGATGTCGTTAAGCCCCGCATGACTCTGCTCACGTGGGCCTTACTTACCCCTTCAAGCTGTGCGACCTCCGACGGCGAAGAACCGACCTGGTAAAGCATCACGGTGATGCGGTTGGGTCTGCGGCGCGCCGGCGAAACGGTTTTGGTTCTGAGTCTTGGCATACGAGTTAGCCTAACGAATCAGCCTTATAGGAAATTTCTCAGTGGCTGTCAATAAAAACTCAGAAAAATACTACACCGATCATGAAGTGGCTGAAAAACTTGACGAATTCATCAGGAGAAAATTTCCCGAATGGAGCGAACCGGCTATAGCAGCAGAGTTGCGCATCAATGTACCAAAACTCCGCTACTACCTCGGCCGCGATAAGAGAGAGCAAGTAAGTGAACGGAAGATACCTGCGTCTGTAATTCTAAATGTGATTCGGCGGTTTCCCGAGGAGGGCGAACAATTATTTTTCCGAAAGATCCATGAGATTAAACCCATGCCCTCTGAAGATAAGCAGAATGTTATGCGACAACTAAAAGCTATATTGGACGACCTGGATGATCGACAAATTGAGTTACTGAAACGTCAGGTCGAAGAGTTCCAGCGAGTAATCGCGCTCGAGGGAGGGAGCAAGAAACGTGAGAAGTGAATATTTATAAGGCCAACGTTTTCGTAGGCCGCGTGTACAGTGGCTACTATTGGCGGCGACTAAAGCGCATTTGGCGGAGAATCGCGGCGCGGAAAGCGGGAACTTGATCAAGAAACCGAATTGAGGTACAAGCGCGCGGCGTTCGAGGAGGTAAATCGCGATGAGTACCAAAAAAAAGATTTGGCTGCTCGTTTGTGTCGGTCTGCTGGCGATCGCGCTATTCAATCGAAAGGAACCGACACCGTCGGCGTCGGTGCAGACACCGCCGCAGGAGCCGACCGATCCGGCGTACAATGCCGCCCTCCTCGCTGTCTACGCCGTCAAAAAGTCGCAGCGCAATCCAGACAGCTTTGTGCTGGAAGAAGCCTATGTCATGCAGAAGGCGATCTGCCTCACCTGGCGCGGACAAAACGGCTTTGGCGGGATGAATCGCGGACAATCCGTGGTCGCGCGCGATCTCAAATATGCTCTGAACGATCACGAAGACGGTTTCACCCGGGCGTGGAACCGCGACTGCGCAAATAAGTCGGGCAGAGATTTAACTTCGGAGATGCAAGGTCAATTGCGCTACAACCCCGCCATGTCGCGATAAAAAAACCAAACGCTCGATGCAAATTAAATCGCAGGCGTCGCGCTGATTACCTCACCCACACGTTTATCTTCTTCTACACCCTATGTAGAAAAATCCCGGTTGATATTCAATTGAAGCTCAATTTATCATCTGCATGTGTCGAGCGAATTTTCCAGACGCGCGCGCGGACCGCCGCGGCACTCAGTCCTCAGCACTCAGCACTCAGGACTCAGCATAATGGGCTAGGCTAAGGACGGACGGGAGAAACGACCATGCAACATGAAAATCGGATGCAAAATTTTCTTAGCGACAATTCTCTTTTTATTGTCTGAAGAGTTCGTTCACGCGCAAAATACGGCTTACGACGACGGCACGACAAACAATGGCGATGGCGGTTATTCGTGGCAGTGGAGCGGTGAAAACTGGGAGGCGGTCACTTCAAACTCCGGGATCTCTTGCGGGCCGGCGCAAGCAGCCAATCAGTTTCCCGGCGCCATCGTTGAATTTGAAGTCTGGATTTACAACATCGGCGGAGAAAGCGGCGGCTCGCGTCATTTTGCGCAAACCGGCAGCGGTGAAGTTTTGCAAAACACATTCGGTCAATCGTGCAGCGGGAGCGGAGAATTAAATCCGCCCTGCCACTGGCTGACTTATCGAACCACGGCAAACGTGCCGGGCGTGATCTTTTGGATGAGTTACACGGGCAGCTTGGGCGGCGGTTGGAATTGCCCGGTATTTGCGAACGTCATTCAAGAAGGTCAGTCGCCGCAAGCCGCTTTCAAAGAGGAGATTAAAAACGCCGCACGTAACAGCGCCGCTCGTGCGCGAGGCTATAGTCAGGGTTTGAATTATTTTGCCGGTCTCTACGGTGCGAAGTTGGATTTCATCCGATCGGCGATCATGCTTTCCGGTGCACAAGCCGAAAGTTTTTACGCCGATTGGCAAGAGAGAATTGCCAATGACCCGTTCGAGGGCGACTGTTCGGCGTGGCAGACACAGAAAGCCGCTCTCAATCCTACCGGCGACGGGCGAATTGACAGCGCGCTGGATAACGTGGCGTGGACATTGGGGTGGTTGGAAACCGCCTATCACTCGGCCAACCGATACAGTTCGGGGTGTGGCGATTGGCAGAGAGATAGAGCTATTTGGGCGCTCATCAACGCCGGGTCGAGCATGGTCAACAACGGCTTCGACACGCTCGCAAACGTGGTGCAATACGAAGTCGGCGACTTGTATGACCCTTACGGTTGGACGAATCACGGTTATGCAGGAACGACCCTGGCAACTATCCTTCGAAGCATTGGCGCGGAAATGAGAGAAACCGGGCAGTTTTATCAAAGCCAATAGGAGCGGTTTTTTTATGATGATGATGATGATTCCGATCTGGCGCGCGTTTCTTGTTTCAGCTCTGACTTTCGCCTTTGGGTTGGGAGTTTGCCCGGAACACTACGGCCTGGCGAAGTGGATCGTGTTCGGTTGCTTCATCGCCATGATTGTCGGCGCCGGAATTGAGCACTGGCGCCGTTTACAGAGAGATGGATGATGATCCGGATCACCCAGTGGCTTTGTTCGCGGCGCCATTGCTCGATCGCGCTCGCCTGGGATCCGTCGACGACGACGGAGAAAGAGATTCTTTCCGAGGGCGAGGCGGTCTATGCGAGCGGCGCCGTGGCTCCCCCACCTGCGCCGGAAATGAGACTGTTGGAGTAATTGACAACACGCGATTGTTGGTATAAACTCCAACAATGGCCGCTGAGTTATTGCTCCACGAACGACACCAGATCGACGGCGGTGCCTTTGCGGAGCTAAAGATTTGGCGATTGGCCGAGGCCGTGCGCGGGAGCAAACACACCTACAAATACTCGCTGGCCTATATCGAGCACGGGGTTTGCGTTTTGCGCTTCGACAACGAAGCAGGCAAGGGCGATCACTTCCATGGACCCGAGGGTGATCGCCCCTATCAGTTTCGGACGCCGGAGAAACTGCTCGATGATTTTTGGCGCGAAATCGATCGATGGAGGCACAAATGAAAACCGTAACTTTGTCGGTGGCCACCCGCGAGGATGTCAGCCGGCGCGCCCGGGCCGCTTTCACGGGAAAGCGCCAAGGCAATCATATTTCCTTCGCGTCGGTGGAACTTCTCTGGCAGACGCTTACGAAAAAGCGTTGGGATCTCTTGAAGGCGATGACCGGAGAGAGCGCGATGACCATTCGCGAGATCGCCAGACGCTTGGATCGCGACGTGAAGGGAGTTCATGGAGATGTCCATGCGCTGCTCGATGCCGGCGTCCTCGATCGCACCGATGATGGCCGGATTGTGTTTCCTTATGGCGCGGTGCATGTGGATTTCACCTTGCACAAAGTCGCCTGAAGCCATGGAGGCTTGAAGAAAGCAATGTCCATAAAGATCAACGATAAACTCGCGCAGCCCGGCTCTCAGCGACGAAAAAAGATTGAGCGCCGCGCCGCTCGCAACGTAAAAATGACCGGGCCGGATGAGCACGGCAGCGTCTATATTTACGTGCAGTCAGACAAAGGCAAAAAAGCAGCTCAAACAGTGCCGCTCGAGAGTGCGAGCGTCATTGTGGATTTCGATGATAACGGCGACTTGCTGGGTATAGAGCTATTGGGCGTGATGAGTAAAAACCATATGCAAAGATGATAAGTCGATGGTCACACCTAAGCCGCTTTTTTCATCCTGCGTTTTTTCTTCACGGGCGCAGCATGCTGCGCCCCTACACGGTTGATGACTGACAATTTCGCGCAGATCGCCGCGTCGACTTCATCGGATCCACCCATGGGAAAGATTTCAGCGGGATAATTGAGGCCGCACGGCCAAATGACGAGCGCGCGCGGCGCGCGCTCAGTGCTGAGTGCTGAGTCCTGAGTGCTGAGAGGGGCGATGCATCACCGGGGTGAAAAGGGCGCATCCGGCGCCCGCGGATTTGATAGTCCTGAGTGGCGAGTGCTGAGTGCTGAGCCCGGACTCAGGACTCAGGACTTTCAACTCAGGACTTAGTCACACTTCGGGCTTCATCTTAACCACGGAAAATTCCTTGCAGTAGCGGTCGTATTGTGCCGGGCTATCGAGCTTGAACTGGGAGGAGTCGAAGCGGTTTTGTTTGGCGATCTCGATCAGGAGGATCTTGTCGACATAGACCTTTTCGCCGACGGGCAGGAGGGAAAGGTTGAGCTCGCGGAGCTCCCAGAGCCGGCGCTTGATGATTTCCTTGGCCGCCTTCTGCTTTTTGTCCGCTTCGGCGGCCGCGTCGTTGGCCGCTTGCAGATCGCGGCAGGCCTGGGTCAAGTCATCGTCGTCGATCTTTAGGAGCTTCATTCTATACATAATTTTAAACCACTACGTTAGATTCCGATAGGGCCATTTCAACCCGCAGGCGTGCGCGCGCAGGCCTCGTTCGAATAGAGCGAGGCGATCCCGGCGACGATCGTTTTCATGCGGTAGCAATAGACCGTGCTCGGCTTCAGATTGCTGTTATTAAAGAAGTTTTTCAGGCCGAAAACCGTCAACGCCAGCCATCCCCCGCTCACCTGATATTTGCGGTCGACGTTGATCGCCTGCCCGGCGGTCGTGTCGTTGTTCGACCAGGTGAGGAGGATCGTCGAGCTCGAGAGCGCCAGCGCGGATAGCCCCGACGGCGCCGCCGGCAGCAGCATGAAGCCGACCTCGTTGCTCGGCGGACTTTCGCTCGTGCTCGACAATGCGGTCACCACGCAAAACCACAGGCCCGGATCTTGTGCGGCGTTTTTGAGCGCCATCATGCGCGGATTGTAAGGCGCATCGGCGATCAGGACCTCCGTGATCACGGAAAAAATGCCGGACTCGGGGCCGCATTTGACATGGAATCGATCGGCCGGCGCCGCGGCGGGATCCGCGTACCAGTACCATTCGAGGGCGCCGTTTCTAACGTCGAGCTGCGCCTGCGCGTGAAGCGGGCCGGCTCCGAGGAGGAGGAGAACCGAAATGAAGGAAGGGCTAATCAGTGATTTAAGGTTCACGTTTCACCACGGAGGCGCGGAGCACGCTGAGTTCGGAAAAATAAATATTTGCTCGGTGTCTCTGTGGTGAATTTCATAGCTGTCCTACTCAGTCCTCAGCACTCAGCACTCAGCACTCAGCACTCAGCACTTCTTTAGAGATCGATCCCGTCTTCGTTTCGTTCGCGGAAATAGCGCCGGATTTCTTCGGCCATTTCCGGATCGCGCGTGGTGAGCTGATAAAGCCCCTGCACGTCCGGTTTCAGGTCGAGATCGGGATTGAAATCATGATTGATCAAAATCTGGTCGCGCGTGCCGTATTTTCGATGGAGCTTTTTCCCGTGCCAGTAATGGAGCGCCAGCCCTTTGACGACGCCGAGCATCCCCAGCTTGGATTTATTGCATAGCCGCATCGCCCGGTCTTCCCATTCGCGCATGATCTCGCAATAGCGCGTGTGATATTCGGGCCGCAGCACTTCGTCGAGCTTGCCGATCAGGGCGTGCGCCATATACCAGTCGCAGGCGCCCAGTATGCAGACGTCGATCAGGCCGCCGACTTCATCGAGCGCCTCGCGCCGCGCCGCCCAGGCGAGGCCGGGCGCGCCGGGATAGCCCCGTTTCCCGTAGGGGTAGTGACCCAGACCGCAGGCCGGCTTCTGGTATCCGTAGCGCAGATAATTGTCCGCGAAGCTGTTCGCCGTGCCGACGAGCTCATGGTCCGGCGTCAGGTCCTGGTACTGCGACCACATTTGCACGAAGTTATAGTGCTGCAGTTGATGCAGGGTTTCGTCCGCCCAGTCGGTGCGCGAGAAATGCGTGTCGCCATCGACCCAGGCGAGATACTTCGCGCCGAACGCCGCGGCGCGCATAAAGCCGACGTTGATCATTTTTTCCTTGAGCCAGAGCTCGGACTGGGTTCGGAGCTGCACGTCGAAGGGGTCATCGGCTTGCGTCACAACGAAATCGCGCTCGCCGAAGGCGGCTTCGACCGTGATCAGCACCGCGCCGGCTTCGTGCACGTGCTTGGCGAAGTCTTCATAGAGCCGCCAGCGCGAGCGATAGCGCGTCGCGTTGAAGATCGGCGTGATCACATAGAGCGGATCGTGCAGACGGTCGGGGCGCGAAAACATAAATTTTCGCTCCGCAATCTGCGGCGTTAGTTCGCGGGATGGATGTTTTTCGAGCATTCTTTTTTAGTCCTGAGTTCTGAGTCCTGAGTTCTGAGTTTCTGAGTCCTGAGTTCCGAGTTCCGAGCCTCAGCACTCAGTCCTCAGCACTCAGCACTTTTTATAGTTGTCCGGCATCGAGCACGCCTTTGATTGCGAGACAGATCGCCTCGCTCTTGGTCTCGGCCACGCCCTGCCAGGATTGACCGTCTTTGCTGATCGTATAGCTGACCGCCAGATCCGGACCCCAGGTAAACGTCATCGAGAAACCACGCTTGCGCAGTTTGTATTCGAGCCCGATCACGAGCCCGCTGTTGTCGGAGTAATTCGGCGGCAGCTTGTATTCGTCGCCCGTGGGATCCGCCCAGGCGCCGCTTTCTTTATGATCCCAACCGAAAAGCGCGTCGGCGATCCGGCCGTTGAGCTCGATCTGTTGTTGTTCAGTCATCATGGTTTCCTCCTTAAAGTTCAGGACTGAGGACTCAGGACTGAGGACTGAGTTCAGCCAATCCAAAATCCGAAATCGAAAACTCAGCACTCAGTCCTCAGCACTCAGCACTTACTTGATCGCGCGCTCGGCGTGCGCGAGCACCATCTCCAGGCAATTGAGCGCGCGGATCGTTTCCTGTTCATCCTTGCTGAGATCGTTGATCAAAAGCGCGAGCTGACAGACGCGCGTGCGCACCAGGCCCGAGGCGAGCCGGCCGATGTTTCCGTCGAGCGGGCGATCGCCGGCGCCGAAACGCTGCTCAATTTCCTTGGCCGTCATCTTCTTTAGTGCTGAGGACTGAGTGCTGAGTGCTGAGCCTCCGGAAACTCAGTCCTTAGTCCTCAGCACTCAGTCCTTCTAATCTTTGCCCACCCACAAGACTTGCTGCGGCAGCCGGTCCTCGACGTCCAGGTGGACGTGATCGCCATAGACGCCGATCCGGTTAAAGCCGAGCATCAGCGCGTTTCTCACCACGCGGAAAAGCCCCGCGGCGCCGAGATTCGCAATCGAGAGATCGATGCCGCTATAAAACCCATCCGGCGAAAGACAATGCGCGCTGCCATCGACGCCGCCGACGGCGCGGTTGTGATCGGCGTCGCGAAAGGACGAGGTGACGATCAGCGCAAAGCCGCAGGCCTCGCGCAGCCGATCGAGCTTCACGATCATCTCTTTGCGCAGGCATTCCGGCCGCTTGAATTCGCTCGGCTGAAAATGGCGGATGCCCTCGAAATGACTGAAGCGCGCAATCATCTATTTGAGTCCTGAGTCTGCTGAAGTCCTGAGTCCTGAGTTCCGAGTTCCGAGTTCCGAGTTCCGAGTTCCGAGCCTCAGCACTCAGCACTCGCCACTCAGGACTATCATCCCCTCACGGGATGGTTGCCCTTGAAACAACGCCGATCAGGTCGCCGGGTTTTGCCGGCGCCATCGGCTGATCGAGATTTCGCTGCCACGACAAATAGCCAATGTTAAAAGGGCCATACGCTGTGGCCATGGTAAAGCCCCAACCGCTGACGGCGACCTTCTGCGTCCAGAGGTTGGGATAGGGGCCGGGTTCACTGCCGCAGCCCATCAGGCCAAGAATCATCACGATGCCCGCCACGAAGATCGCCAGTTTGATCTGATCCAGTGCTTCGCTCATTGTTTTGAGTCTCAAGTCTCGCGTCTCGAGTTCTCCGGATCCCCTAACAAACCCGAGACCCATTCATCGTCTTAATCGCTTCGTCCAGTCGATGCGTTCTCTCAACAGCCGATCCACCGCCCGCCCAGTGGGTGAGTCCTGAGTGCTGAGTCCTGAGTCCTGAGTTATCAGTCCTGAGTTCCGAGCCTCAGCACTCAGCACTCGCCACTCAGGACTAATGTTGTTGCCGACCAGCGCGACGATCCCTGTGGTGACCACCGCCGTGGTCAGGTATTCGATCGCGCTCCGAACCTGTTCGGGGATCTCGAGCCCGGTCAGACTCAAAAGCCAGAGCACGATCGTCGCGGCCGCCGGGCCGACGCTGCCGGCGCTGATCCCCCCCGTGTAGGCTTTGGCGTATTTTTGAAAATGATTCATTGGATCACCACGGAGGCGCTGAGATCACAGAGGATTCCAGGTTTTTCTCTCTGTGCCCTCTGTATTCTCTGTGGTGAAATCCCTCCGACAATCATCAGTCCGTCATCGCTTCGAAAATGGCGTCGAATTTCCCCAGATTTTCCTGATGGCGTTCGTTGTCGTGTCCCTCGTGCTGCGTCTGCCAGATGTTGATCGCCTGCACGTTGCCGTTGAGCGTGGCGAGTTGGCCGTTGATCGCATCGCCGCGCGCGATCAGCCGCGTGATCGCCATTTTCACGAGCCATCCGATCGCGCCGAGGATCGCGGTGAAGATCACGATCAGGATCTGCACGACAAATTCCACCACTACTCCTCGCGCTCCAGCGATATCGCCGGCCCTTCGGAGGACTGAGGGCTGAGTGCTGAGGACTGAGTGCTCTCGCTGCCGATGCCCAAAGTTTTGATTTTCCAGAAAAGAATGCGCGGCGTGATGCCGAGCAGGCGCGCGGCCTTGCTCTTGTTGCCGCCGGTGCGCTCGAGCGCGGCGACGATATGCGCGCGCTCGAAGCGTTCCACAATATGTTCGAAATTTGTCGGAATCTCCTCCGCCGCGGCGGCGGGTTCGGAATTCGGGGCGATCGCTTCCCAGCGGCGCTCGACGATCTCTTCGAGCGCGGCGAGCCGTCCGATCACGGCGATCAGCCGATAGCCAGGGCGATCGTCGTGTTCGGTCATCGCAATCTCGCTTCCCCCCTTAGTTGACACAAAAGGGAAACAAAAGGGATTTAATTGCGCCAGCGCCGGCGCCGCGTTCACCCAGGCGCCGCGACCTTTGGCTTCGTAGGCTTTGGCGTGATCGATGCGGTATTTTCTGGCGAGCTCGACGGTGCTCAATTGCTTGTCGTCGTTGGAGAGCGGAACATAAACGACTTTCCAACTGTTCCCGGCTTTGCCGCCGTAAGTCTTGACCAGATTCATACGGTTCTTTCGCCGTTTGTCCCTTCAAATAAAAAAAAAAGACCGCAACTCCTCAGGAGCGCGGCCTCTTTCCGTCAGCCGTAAGACGTTAAAAAAAATTTAAATTGTGTGAGCGACCGCGATTATCTTCGAACTGTTTTCCGCGTGCAAGCGGGAAAAACCCCCGCGGAAATTTGCTTTAGGAATCTAGCCAGATCGTCGTGAAGCGCGCCCCACCGCCTCCACCTCCACCAGCAACAACCTGAATGGCCCGTGCCAAGGGAGAGGCTTCCGGCACGAACATCCCGTAAGGGTCACGATACCATGCGGCAACTTCCGGTGGAGTCCATTCGTAGTTCGAGATTCCGATAGCAAATGTGGTCGAGTTATCAGAATCGCCATTGTAGCCACCGCAAATGCGAAATGTAGCTGAAGAGGATGTGATTAAAGTTGATGAGGTAGCTCGTTGTACCCCGTTAAAGTAAATCGAAGTCCCTTTAGTACCTGCAACGAATGTCCAAAATTCCGTTTGTAAAGCGCGGGTGTATCCAGACCAAGTAATTCGATTAGACCCAGTAGTACCGCCGAAATCCCAATAAACAACATTATCATCGAAGGGAACAAAGGCCCCTAAGCCACTCGTGGTTGCGGTTCCAAATGGAGTGGATCTACCAGCACCAGCCGCTACAGTTGCAGCCAACTTACGAATAAGAAATACGGTACAAGAATTCGTAGGTGTCGAAATGTCTGAAGCAAAGTAATTTGCTGCCCCTCCAGTTAAAATCTCAATACCAGCGCCACCTATAGGATCGTAGGTTGTCTTTTTAGTATTTGTGCCAAAGTTGGATGTGAATTTATGGTTTAAGCGATTGCGCGGGACTGTTAGAGTCGAGTTCGAAGTGTCGATACCCCGCATATCATTCAGCACCCATACGCCCATCAACCCACGAGTAAGTGGATGGCCTGGGTTTAAGAGCACTTCCCTGCTTGGCTGGCGATACCTCCAGCCGGGGCGAGCATTGATCATTTAAGCAACCGTGTAGGTAATACCAGTGTACTTCCAGACGTGATTGCCAGAAGTAGAGTTTGAGTTAACCCCTGTGTTGTGCGTGATGAACAGTCCCCATTTTGCCGGCATCACGCCGCCGAAGAGCTGCGCCACCGAGAACGTCACAAAATAATCCCGATCAGAGGTCGTGCTGTCCACGTCGATTACCGCAGCGAGCTTCAAAAATCCCCGACCAACACCGACGCTCGTGAGAGTCTCCGCGCTGCTAGTGCCATCCATGACGTCGGGATAGTCCGGTGTGTCGTTAAGCACTGAGAACACATAGATCAAAACCTGTGTGTTGATCGTCGGGGTCGTACCGCAACGCCACTTGCCGCCGACAATCACATCGACGTACTTGTTCGAGGTGTTGTCGATGACCGCACTTTCCACGCCTGCCACAAAGGTTGAGCTAGTAGCGACGTTTTCCGGTGCAATGGTGATAGTTGCCGAACTCGCGTAAGCAATATTGACTGTCGCCATGAATCTCTCCTGTTAGGCTTTGGTGTATTTGAGTGAAAGCACAACGCGCGTGACTGTCGACGCGCTATCCACGTTGAACCGCAAGATATCGCCCGCGCTCACTGAGGTCGTCCAGCCGGTGAGTGTCGCATCTTGCGATTTGGCTGCGGAGCTGAGGGTCGGCTTCGCCGAGGCGGTGATCGTGTCCGCAACGGTGGGTGGAAAGTTCGCATAGGTGTCTTTCCAGATATCCACGACGATCGATCCGCTTTGGTCCGCCAGCAAGGTTGCCTGGGTGATGGTCAGCCCGAACGGGATTTCGACGTCGCCCTTGACGCCCGTGGCGATCGCGGCGCCGCCGCCATCGATGACAATTTCAATAGCTCCCGTTTTTGCTGCGGTGGCGAGCTTGGCGACCGTGACGGCGCCGTCGGGCAGCGCATGAACATGATCGCGCCGCGCCGCCGGCATTGCACTGCCGGGAGCAGCCGTTCCGATATCTGCCGGATTTGTCGCATCGAAAAGCGCCGCGTTTTTATAAACCGTTTCGCCGTTGTCGATCGCGACGACGTTGCGCAGACCCGAAGCGGGCGCGGTGGCTTTGACGAGATAACCGTGCGCCGAGGTGCTCGCGTTGTTCGTCGTGTTATCGGCCAGGGTTTGTTTCGCCTCGGTGATCGCTCCCGATTTGACGGCGCCGGTGATCTTCGGCGTGGCGTCATCGTAAGTGAAATCAATATCGCCGCCGTCATCGAGAATGCCGCCGACCGCGTCCTGCGCCTCTTCGTCGGTGTACGCGACCGGCGGCGTCGCCGAAAACATATCGAGCAAGAAAATATCGGTCCCGTCGCAAAGCAGCAGCGCGACGTCGCCGTTCGAGATCGCGACGCCGGTGCCGCCGCTGCATTTGAACGTGATATCGAAGCCGCCGTCGCATTCATGGTCGACGACATAGAGTTTTTTATTCGTCGGCAGGACGACGTCGTGGTCGGCGTCCATAGTCCCGGTGAATTGGAAATAGAGCGAGCGCAGCGCCTTGTATTTGTTCGAGGTCGCGTCCTGATCCGATCCGGTGGTGTAATCGAGATCCGCCGTCGTGAGCGTCACCGCCTGCTGCTCGGTGATCGCGCCGACGATCTGCTGAATCCCGCTGTTCGCCTGGACGTAGTTGCCCGCCGTGTTGGCGGTGATCTCTTTCGCATTTAGGTTGTTCGACATTTTTACACCACCACATAGCCGCGGCAGGCGGCCGAGCTGCCGGCGCTAAATCCCCGGACCACGGTCACGCGCGCGATCTGCGAGTAATCGATGAACTGCGACCGCGTGAGATAAATCGTGACCCTGGCGATTTGCGAGACGTCGATCTCGCCGTCGGTTTGCTGCACGATCGCCACGCGCGCCTGCTGTGAGACGTCGAGCTCCGCATCGGAGCGCACCAGCGCGTCGCGCGCGATCTGACTGATGATTACGTTGTCGGGCATCAGGCGCTCCGTTCAGCGCCGACCTGCATGCCGTTCACTTCCGATTCCGTGAACGCCGAGGACGTGTCGGGGCTGGTTTCCTGAAGATCGACGAAATAGTCATAACTGCCGTTGCTCGGCGCCACCTCGACCGAGCTCAGATATTCCGTCGATCCGATCTTCAGATTCTGTTTGAACTTGGCGGTGCCGCTGGAGCTCTTTTTCGCATAGGTCAGCGTTCCGCACGCGAGCACCTCGACGCCGGCCGGGAGATTCGCAAAGGTCAGCAGAAATTTGTCGCCGTTGTTCTCGAGCGCCGTGTAAGTCGAATCGTCGTCCGGATTTGAATCGTCGAGTGCCTGGCGCGTGTCCGCGGCGCCGGTGGCGACCCCGTCGTCGGCGTCGCCGGTGCCGGTCGGGAGATCCTCGAGCACGACCACCTCGCCCTTGAACGCGTCCGTCGAGACGAGGACGTTGTCATAGTCCTGAGTTTGGTTATCGAGATTCTGAGTCGGCCCTGGATTCCCCGAGCCGAACCAATACTCGTTTGCGTAAGCATTCGCTGTGTTGGTCGTGTCGAGGCCGGTCGAGTTCAATTGCTCGACGCCGTTGATCTGGATCTTCGTCACGCCGGCTGAATTGTGAAAGGTGACTTGCCACCCGATCCAGTAACGCACGCCCGCCGATAGGGTCGCGCTGGTCGTCGCCAGTACCGTCGCGTCGCCGCGAACGACTTTCAAACGGCCGAGCGAGTCCAGATGCAGCCGGACCTGATGCGTTCCGCTATCGCCGAAGACGGCGATCTTGTATTCATTCGTGGCGCTCGGAATTTTCGAGGGCTTGAACCCGAATTCGAGAAACAGCGTCGCTTGATTGCTCGGCAGAGCGCGCCGCACGTAATCGTCGCGATTGGCCGAACCTTCGTTTGACGCAAAGCGCAAACCTGCCGTGCTGCCCGGCCCGAACGATCCGATTGTAAATGTCCCGCCGCTGGTCACGAGGACCGAAGTGAATCTTTTCGCCGGCGCCGTATAAGCGCGAAAGCCGAGCGCATCGATGATCGACATTTTTTTATCGCCTCCCCCAGATCGAAAAACCCATCAGCGCGAGCGTCGGATCGGGCGACGCCGGGTTGTGCACGGTCAAATAATCGCTGCTGCCGTTGAACGCCGTGTCCGATCCGATCGTGAACGCGCCGGCGGTGCCGGCGGCGAGAAATCCCATGGTGCCGAACTCGACGCCGTTTTTTCGAAGCGAAAACGTCGCGACGTTAGTCGCGGCGACCAGCGCCTTGGCGGTGCTCAGGTTTCCCGACGCCGGAATGGTCACCGGCACCGGCGGGATGCCGATCGCGATGACCGCGCTGCCGGGCTGGACCTCGAGCATCATGCCGCCCATGACGTAGATCCATTGATCGATCAGCTCGCCGGCCGACTGGATGAAATCCTGGACCTTGAACTTGAACGATCCTGCGGCGCCGAGACTCGGTCGCGCGACATAAACGATATCGTCGAGCTCGAGATCGGTTTCAAAACTGCGGCTGGTGAGTCTCATTTAATGCTCAACCTCCAAAGGTTCATCGTCCTCGAACTGGATTACGTTGTCGTCTTCGAACTGCAGATCGAACGGCCCGGGACGAATACCGTCCGGATAAAGGATCGCATGACCGCAGCAGCCGCGGCCGACGGTTTCCGAGATTTGATAAATGTTGACGTGCAGATTCGATCCCTTCGCGCCGCCGAAGTCGGTGGTCTGGTCGGCGATCGCATAGGTCGCCGTCGCTGTGGAAGCGCTCAGGGTGCGCAGCACCTCAATCTCGTCGTCGGAAAGAATGTCGATCTCGTATGCTTCCGAGGCCTCCGCGAGCGGCGGATCGAAAAAGTCGCGCCCGTTGCGGCCCCACAGGCGCGAGCGGCGCCGCCAGGTGATCACGACGTTGTTCGATCCGTCGAAAATGCCGTCGATATCGACCGGCGAGTACGGCCGCAGTGATTCCCCGGTGTCGGTAAACGGGACCGCCTGCGCGGCGTCGATCGCTTGGCCGGACGTGACCGCCTTGAAATTGCGCGCGACGTCGAGATCGCTGAGCTCGTCGTTAATGCGCCGGGTGATGGTCGATCCCAGAGCGATGAAGCGCTCGCCCAGGACGTGACTTGCCATCTTGCATTCCGTGCCCTTCCAACCGCGCACCAGCGGGCCGGTCAAGCGCCACACGTTGGCGCTCAGTTGCGTCACTTCCTGACACAGCACCACTTCGTTCCCGATCAGATAAGCGACTTCGCCGCGCAGCGCGTCGTCGGCGTTGAGACTCTCGAGGGTCCCGCCGATCAACTCGACGTCGACCGTGTTGTAATCCCAGGTCGTCGACGATCCGTCGGGCAGCACCGTGCGCGTGAAGCCTATCGCCGCCTGCTGATCGAGCGACGTGATCGGCAGATAGTCGACCGTCGTGTCCGGGCTTTCGAACAGGATCGCCGCCGACCAGGTGTCGAGCGCGCCGCGCACCGCGACATAAAACCCGGGGCCGTCGTCTTCGTCGCGCAAGGTCGTGATGTCCATTAACCGCAGGATCGTCGAGCCGTTCGCGCGCACGTTCTCGTTCGGATAGCCGGGGCGCGATACCCGATCGCCGATCGCGTTCGAATTGTAGAGCGCGGGATCTTCGTCGAAGCCGCGCAAGGTGATGATGCCTTCGGCGCCAATCCCCACCTCGCTAATGCGCAGCGGAATACGACGAGTCGTCATTCCGCCCACCCCGGTGCTGAGTCCTGAGTCCTGAGTTCTGAGTTCCGAGCCTCAGCACTCAGCACTCGCCACTCAGGACTTCTCATGCTGCCACCTCGACATTGAGCGGATCGGCCGCGTCCACGAGCAGATAGCGCCGCGACACGACGATCTCTTTCGGCGCGCGTTCGAGCCAATAGTTCGCCGCGAGCACATAGGAGATCTGTTTGGCTTTGTCGGCGCTCATGACGATCGGCACGTCAACGATCAGCTGATTTTGCGATTCGCTGGTGAGACGCGCCGAGTAGGCATGTCCGGTTTGATAGCTCGCGTGTTGATCCTTGAAGCGCACGTGGACGAGAAACGGCAGCTCGGTCTCTTGGCCGCGCGTGATCGCCAGCGCATCGGGAAGCGGCGCGTCGAGCGACGGCCGCGCGGCAAGATCGTCTTCGGGTATCGTCACGCTCGGGGCGTGCCCGCGTTTGGGAAATTGCAGGACCATATCGCTCTCGCGCCCGTCAAAAAATCCGTAGCGCTGCAGCGGCAGGATCGCGTCGCGACCGGTCATTTGCTGGTCGATCGTGTAACCTTGCACGCAGTCGGTGAGCTCGCTCACGTCGATCTCGGATTCGTCGAGGCCGCAGGCGATCGAGATATCGCGCACGATCTTCCAGAGCGGGCAGCAGCGCGCCTCGACGCCCGGCCCATAGACGCGGATATCGATGTCGAAGCTGCCCCAGGCGCCGCTCGACCCCACATACCAGATGCCGTTGCGCACGAAGAGAGTCGATCCGCCCGGCGTCCCGGCGCTTTCGGCCTCGCCGAGCTTGCTGATCGTGGTTCCGTCCCAGTGATAAAACCCGATGTGACCGAACGAGCCTGTCCCGATGAAAAAAACGCTCGAATCGTTCTCGACGAAAAAACTGAAGACGTAGAGGTCGCCGTCGGGCGGGCGCAAAAGGCCGGCGGGTTTGAGATCGACGTAACCGGCGACCTCGAGCGTTATGGGATCGAGCTTCACGAGGAGCTGCGAATCGCCGGTGAGCGGACTGTTGGGCCAGGTGAGATACCAGAGAAAATCGTCGCCGATCTGATAGCCGAGACTGAGACCGTAGGTGTCGAACATCGTCGCGCTGTAGGCGTCGGTCTGCCAGTTGAGGACATTCCCGGTCTCGACGTTCACGCGCTCGAGGCCGCGCACCCAGTTGCCGTCGTTGCCGATCCAGATATCGTCGCCCTTTTTCGTGAACATCATGTAGGGAATGTAGACGCTGCCCGGCGGCGTCCCGACAATTTGCACGATCGGTTTCCCCGGACGGATGATCGAAACGGTGTCGTTGAGCCAACCGCAAACCATAATCGGTTCATCCGAGACGCCGACCGCCTCGCCGTTGCCCGGCGGAGTCGCCGGCCAACTGTTCGCGAGATCCTCGCGCGTGATCGCGCCGTCGGGCGTCAGATGAAACATGCGCCACACGGGCTGGCCGGGATCGCGCTGGGTCGGACCCTGGATGCTCCTGAAGTCGGTGTTGTTGTGGCCGATCAGGACGTCGATCTCGCCGCTCGGGCTCACGTAGCTCCAGGAAATGCGCGCGCCGGCGTCGTCCGCTGCTTTGTGCTGCGTGTCGTAGGTCAAGAGCGCTCGAAATTCGTCGTCGCCGTCGGTGTAGCACTCGAAGGAAAATTGCGGGATTGAGCCGTATTGCGTGACGTCGAAATTCTGAAACACCGCGAGAAATTGATTTCTATAAGCCGAGCTGTTGCCGGCCCCGGCGAGCGCTTCGATCAGCGCCGGCGGCTGCTGGCTCTCGTTGCCGTCGTAAAACGTGACGCTGCCGTCCTGCTCGTTTAGATTCTGCCCGGTGCCGATCAGCCCCTGCAGGCTCGCGTCGGCACTCACGTCGTAAATGAGTTTCGGTCCCGCCCAGATGCGGATCACGCCCGCAGATGCGCCGGGCGGGATGGAAGCGCCGTGGATAGAGATCGCAAAGTCGGCGTCGTAGGCATAAAAGATCGACGTCGCGCCGCCCTTGCCCTTGCCCGCGCTGACCTTGTGCTTGTGCTCGCGGATGCCGCGCCCGCCTTTGCCGTCCGATCCGATCCAGACGAGCTCGCCGGACATGCGATCGATGCCCCAGAATCTTTTGATCGGGGTGCCGAAGGCGGCGCTCTGGACGTGCACGTCCTTCAAGCGCGGTCCCGTCATGCTCTGCCCGGCGCCGTGGAACAGCGAGAACAGGGTCGAGCCGATTTGCCACGCGAGCGAAAATCCGCTGAACAGGGTCGAGAGAGAAAAGCTCGAGGCCGCCGTGATCGCGGCCGCGGTGCCCGCCGCGATCGGCGTGGTCGCTGCGATACCGCCCGCCACGGCGACGGCCCCGGCCGATGCTTCGGCAGCGCCCAGGGGTGCGGCGATCAGTGCCAGCTCTGACATTTTAGTCCTCGAGCCCCTTGAAGCGATAAACGGCGACGATGCGATCGTTCACGGCCGCTTCCATCGGCAGCTCCTCGATCCGCTTGAAGTTCGTCGCATGGATCAAGGTGCGCCGGCCGGCGCCGTCTTCGGCGACGATGCCGAGATGCTGCGCCTTCGCGCCGGCGCGAAGCCAGGGAATATCGCCGGCTTTCATTTCGTCTTTGCGTATCCGGATGAACAGCTCGTCGAGCGCGGCTTTCATCTTGATCGTGTCGGGCTGCATGCCGTAGCCGGTCGAGAGCGCCCAGCTATTCCCGACGACCACGCCGCAGGCCTGCCCGGTGCCGATCACCAGGCCGGCGCAATCGGCGGCAACACCCTTGAGCCTTCCCTGATGCTGCCAGGGCGTGCCCTTCCACGATCGCGCCTCTTCAATTATTTGTTGCCGTGTAGCCATCTCGCTTCAAAAGTCCTGAGTGCTGAGTGCTGAGTGCTGAGCCCGGATCTGACTCAGGACTCAGGACTCAGGACTCAGCACTTTTTTTTCTTTCCGGATCGTCTTGATCCATTTCGCATCCGGGCTGCGCAATAGCGCGCGATGCTGCTCGCTCACCGGCGTCCCTTCCCAGTTAAGGCCGACGCTCGTCGGCGTTCGGCCGTTTTTCCATTCCTGAAACGAGATGAACATGCCGCCGCGCGGAATATCGCCGACGCTGTGCCAGTCGGCGGCGCCGACGGGATAGAGCGCGGCGTGATTCGGTTTTCCTTCCGAGAGATCGGCGCCGTCCACGATCAGCGGTACGTGCTCGGAGAGCACGTATTCATAGCTGTCGACGTCGGGATGGCGATGAGCGCGCGGGAAACCTGTGTTCGGGCGCAGCATGAACAGCTCGGCCTGCCACGCCTTCTCGCGATAGATGATTTGCGAGAGCACCGAACCGTAGTCGTAGAACTCGCCGATCGTGTTGCTCCTCGCGAGGTAGCGAAAATCGGTGCCGAGAAACCAAAGCACGAAGCGAAAAAATTCGTAGTTCATAAACAGCAATCGGCTCTAATCTTTCTCAGCACTCAGTCCTCAGCACTCAGCACTCCGGCTATACTTGTCGATCCGGGAATAGCAGCGCGACGTCGGTCCCGGGGATCTCGTCCTCGGCGCGCCGATTATAAATGTTATCGAACTTCGCTTTGCAGATTTCTTTCGAGAGATCGCAGCCCGCCTGCACCATGTATTCGTCGCCGACCTCGATCGTGAACGGGAAACGCTCGAACATCTCGAACTCGCCCGGCCCGGCCAGGACCGAACCGTCGACCGTGTCATCGGCGATCGTCTGAGAAACGGTGATCTCGGTCTGATCGGCGCCGGAATTGTACGAGACCGCGCTGATATCGTATGCGCCGTCGTTGCCCGTGGATCCCGCCACGGCGAAGCGCTGCCCGACCGAAAAAAAATCGCTCTGATCGCCGTCGAGCACAAAGAGATTCGTCCCGCTGTCGACGTCGATCAGCGCATAGACGCTCAAGCGGAAGTCCTTCACTTCCTTGCTGATGCCGATGTTCGCGCCGGTCAAAAAAGTCAATTTGCCGAAGGTGAAAAATCCCGTCGCCACCGCGAACGGCGCGGTGATAAAGCCGCCCGCGCGCGTGTCCGGAATGCTGCCGACAAAAATCCGCGTGTTGCCGCTGGAGAGAAGCGCATTGGTCACGGTGTAGCTCGCGTCATTGGCGATCGATCCCGTCACCGTGAAAGTGTTGCCGATCAGAAAATAGCTCACCAGATCGCCGTCGAGCTCGAAATAACCGCCGGCGACGTTGGCGTCGCGGATCGCATACTGCGCGGTGCCGCTGTTGACGCCCGTGCCGCTGGTCGGCGGTTCGCTGCGCGATGCGTCGCTGAAAAAGCGCGTGTCTTTCACCGCCGTCACCGCGCCGAAAACCGTCAGCGCCTGAACGGTTTTCCAAACCACGACGCCGTCATTGGTGAGGCCGTCGATCTGAAAATTCCACGTGGGCTCGATGGATAACGAAATTCCCGCGGTCACGCAGACAAAATGCCGGCCGTTGTAAATGTTGGGCTTGATCACCGAGCCGGTCGCGGCGTCGTAGGGCTGGCGCACGGTGTAGCTTGTTTCCGGCCGCCAGAACGGCGGATCGAGCCGCACGTGGCAGCCGAAGCCGGCGATCCGATAGTCGTTGATATCGTCGCCCAGGCGCGCGCGGCAGATCTTGGAGTAAACATCGCCAAAGGTCTGCTGCAGAAAAATCGTCAGCCCGCGGAATTCGGTTTCATGCGTGCCGCGGCGCAGCTTGATCTCGCCGATGTTGCCGCTGCCGGGAAGAATGATTCGCCCAGCGGCCGGGTCCTGGTGATTGACATAGAACAGCTCGATGCGCGCGTGATCGAAGCGGCCGACATCGAGGTCCTCGTCGCTCAATCCTTCGAGCAAAAGCCCCTGCGCCAGCGCTTTCACTTTGTTCGGCATCAGGCCGACGATTTCCATGTTGTCGACGGAGAGATCGGCGCCGGCTTTGATCGAGCGCGGCATGTAGCCGATCGCCGCTTTGTAGAGCAGGCCCGAAGAAAAAACGCCGACCGCGTGCTCGACCTGGACCGAACCGTTCACGTTGTAAGCGATGATCGTCAGCGTCTGCGCAATGCTCGGCGTGATCACGAAGGATCCCGACGGCGGCAGCCCCGTGCCGACGCCCGGAATGTCGACGCTGTCGCCGTCGCTGTCATAGTCGACGGTTCCGGAGCCGCCCGGCGGGATCGGGTTCGGCGTGATCGTGACGTCGACGATGGGCAGATCCTCGCCGCCGAATTCATACGCGCCGAAATCGGGCGCCGCGCCGGTATAGGCGACCGAATTTGTGATCGGCGCGGCGTTGATGCACGGGCTGTCGGACTCGAGATGAAAATCGCCGCCGCCGGCATCGACGAATTTCGGATCGGCATCGCTCGATAGCCAATTGTTTTGGATCAGCGAAGAGGATCCAAGATTGACGATATCGCCGCCGTCGTGCGTGCCGCGGATCAGATTGCCGATCACCAGCGTGCCCGAGGCGCTTGGATTGACCTGGAGCGCGTGACCGTCGCCGTCGCCGTTGTTCGAGTACAGCGTGTTGAACAAAACCTTGCAGTTGACCGCGCCGCCGTATCCCGCGCCGACGTCGATGCCGTTGTCGTTCAAATAGCAGACGTTTCTGAGAGCGACGCTGCCAACTCCGGTGACGATGATCGCGCCGCCGTTTCGGTGCCCATAGCGAGACGTGTCCTGATTGTTCTCATAGCAAACATTGAAGCTCACCAGATTGGCGCTCATCGGATGATCGAAGCTGTATTGATGCACCGCGTATTCGCCGTTGTGATGGATGACGTTGTGGTCGATCGTATTGAACGACGTCGTGCAATAAATCGCGTGTCCGGTTCCCTCGCCGAAGCCGATGAATTGATCGTAATCGACGCCGGCGGCGCCGCTCGCCAGGGTCACATAGCGATACGATCCGCAGTGATGGATCTCGCAGTAAAGGATCTCGTTAAAATCGGAGCTGAGTCCGTTGTTATTTCCCCAGGCAAATTGAAATCCGTTCAGCGGGGCATTGCGGATTTCGCAGCGAATATGGCGGATGTGATGACTTCCCTGATTCATGCCGATCAGGGCGTCCACGTGTATGTCGCTGCCGTCGAAAATCAGACCACGATTGTCGACGTCCGTGCCGTCGAAAATGATGTAGCTGTGCGGCGCCGATCGGCCGAGATCGAACGTGCTGTTGGAGCCCGGCCGGAAGATCACGGTTTCGCCGTTATAGTTTTGCACCGTCGTCGCGGCGGCCCAGGATGATCCGCTCGGTAAGATAATGTCATCCTCGGTCCACGTGCCGGCGCGGATCAGCAGTTGATCGCCGGAAGACATCGCCGCTGCCGCGTGCGCCAAGGTCAAAAACGGCGCCGCGAGCGAAAGCCCGTTGTTCGAGTCGCTGCCCGTTTTGGCGAGATAGTAGGTCGTCATCAAAAATCCAAAGTGAGATCGCGCACGAATTCGGTGAACGCGAGCACCTTGCGCGCCTCGCCCTTGCCCTCGTAAACCGGCAGCACGGTGCCGTCGACGTCGATCTGAAAGAGAAAATCATTGACGCGCAGGATCGTGAAAAATTGCCGATTGAGCGCCGTCATGCCGCGCACGCCGAAGATCTGCACGGTATCGCCGTCGACGTAGCCGTGCGCCCAGACGGTTTCGATTAGCACGGGATTGCTCTGCGTAATGCGCAGGATCTGCGGTTGATATTTCGTCAAGATGAGCTTCGCGCACATGACGAGCGTCGTCGTCTCCTGATCGATATGCCGGGCCAGCGGCGCGCTCGTGGTTTTCATCGGATCTTCGTGTCCTTCGTGTCTTCGTGGTGAAAATAGTCCTGAGTGCTGAGTGCTGAGTGCTGAGAGTCAGGACTCAGGACTCGGAACTCAGGACTGATCATCATCTTCATACCAACCTTAATTCCACGACCGGCAGCGATACCTCGCCCGCTTCCCAGGCCGCAAAGCTCATGGGGAAAGAATTCGAATTGAAGCGCACCGGCAGATCGTAAACGTAACCGGCGCTCACGCGCTCGGCGACCGTGAACGTCCCGCCGCCGCTATAGGTGGAAAAGTCATAGGTCGTGAGATCGATCCGAAACGTGGTCGCGCTCAAGACCTGGCGCACGCTCGCGCTGAGTGTGTTGATCTCGGTCATGCCCGACACACCGGAGAACACGCCGACGTCGCCCTCGCTAAGGCCATGCGCGGCTCCCGTGGTCACCGTGGCGAATGGACTCTTCGCGAGCGCCGCGATCGAAAGCGCCTTCGCGTAGCTCTGCCGGCGCGTGTTGATCGTCCCGCCCGAAGTGAACGCGCTGAAGGCGCTCGAATTGATCGCGACGGTAAACGTCGTCGAGCTGCCGACGTTCGTGATCAGGCCGCGCAGGCCGCGGATCTGCGTCATGCCGCCGACATCGCTCCCGAAGTGAACCGAATCGTTCAGCGAGAGACCGTGACTAGTGCTGGTCGTCACGACCGCGCTCGAGGCCTGCGTGATCGCGGCAATGGTTTTCTGAATATTGGCGGCGAGCGTGACCCGGCCGGTGGTTTCGTGTCCCTCGCGCGCGAGGCGTTCCGGGACGTACAGCAGATCATAGCGATTGGTCGGGATCGTGATGCCCCCGATCGCGATCGCGACGGTGCCGTCGACGGGCTTGGTGATCGTGTGGCGGCGCGCGAGGAGCCCTTTGCGCGCGGTGTAAATGAGTTGAAAGGCATCCTCGGTCGTCGCGTCGACGCTGATCACCTGATCGGTCGCCGCGATCGGGTCCTGGGTCTCGCCCTCGGGCCCGGCGAAGCTGATCCGACGGCTTTTGTACGCGCGCCAGTCGCGCAGACGAAAGCCGTGCTCCATGCCGCCGACGCTTTCGAAAAAATCCAGGACGGCTGTCACCTGGTCTACGGTGCGCATACCATAACCGATCTCGAATTCGCGGCGCGATTCCGGCCAGAACTGATTGCGTTGTTCATGACCGCTTTCGAGCACCTGCACGTCGACGTTAAAGCCCGGGCCACCGGGTTTCTGAAAGCTCAAGTCGGTAGGAAATCTCGGTGATTCTAAAAACATTGAAATCCAAAAATCTAAATCACCACGGAGGCGCTGAGATCACAGAGGGTTTCGTCATTCCCGCGAAAGCGGGAATCCAGATTCTTTTCCTCTGTGCCCTCCGTGTCTCTGTGGTTCAACATCTTTCACATATTTCGGCTGGCGTTTTTCACCGTGCGCCCGAGCCGTTCAGTGATCTGTCCGACCGATCGGCGTTCGGCGAAATTCTGCCCGCCGTTGAGATTGACGATGATCGAGCCGCTGCGTTCGTTCGACGGCCGGCTGATCGTCGCGACCGGCGGAATCTTGCCGGTCTCGTTCATGTAGTCGAGCGCCGGCTTGCCGATCTGCGTGCTCGACCAGCGATTCATCATGAATTCGCCCGACTGCCCGATGATCGGAACTTCGCCGCCGCTGTGCATGACCAGCGCGCGTTTGAAGGTCGCGTGCTCGAGGCCCCCTGTGATCAGCCCGCCGCGATGAAATCCGCCCGCCAGTCCTGCGCTCAATCCGGCGTATGGATCAGAGCCGAGTGATGCCTGCGCGGTGCCGAGAGAGCTGCCGGTCGCGGTCGATCCAAAAAGCCCGAAGAGAGAACTGCCGCTGCGTGCGACTCCGTCGGCCTGAGCAGCGGCGGCCGCCGCCTGAATGGCTTCGATGGCGACTGCCTGAATGGTTTCGATGGACGTCTGCGCGGTCGTTCCCGTCGTGGTGATCGCCGTGTCGGCCGCCGTGCCCGCCGCCTCGATGGCAGTCGTGCCCGCCGTGATCTGTGACTGAATGCCCGCGATCGCGGCCTGATCGACCGGCGAGCCGGCGCCGGGGAGATTCTTGGCGATCTTGGATCCGGGAAATATATCGCCGAAGATTTTATTCGACTGCGCTTTGATCAAGTCGTTGAGCGGCTTGGTGATAAAGGCGTCGTTGAGCGCGCGCCGGATATTATTTCCAAGATTCTTGAGCGCGTCTTTGAGCTTGGTCCCGCCGCCGAGATCATCGAGAAAACTGCTGAACGACTGCGCCGCGCCTTCGAAAGCCTCGCTGAAACGCTGCGCGGCTTTGGCGTCCTCGAGCTGAGCCTTTAATCGCTGGAGCGCCGGATCGGCTTCGTCGGTGCCCTTTGACAGCCGCTTGATTGCTGCGGTGAGATTATCGACGGCCGCGGCCGGGGCGTCGAACGCGCCGCCGAGCAGGTCGGCGAGCTTGCGCGATTCTTCCTGCGCGTTGTCCAGCTCGTCGACTATGCCCCGAATGTCGTTGCCTTTAATGCGCGGCACCAGCGCGCCCGCCGCGTTGTTGCCTGCCTGGGTGCGCAGCGCCTGGAGCTTCGCGAAAGCGGCGCGCTCGGCCTGGGCGATCTCCGCCGAGACGTTGACCTCAGAGGGTCCGAACAAAGCGCCGCGCTGTTGAATGTCCGCGATCTGTTTTTTCAGATCGTCGCTGACTTGATCGACGGTTCTCTGATCGAGCTTAGCTTTGACGGCTATAATCTTTGCGTCTGTGGGCGCGAGCTTCAGTTCGCGGACGAGCTTTTCGATCTCTGTTTTTAAATCCGCCGCATCCTTCCCTGCCTGGTCAAACGCGCCGCCGAATATTTCGCCGAAGGCTTTGCTCTCGTCCTGGGCCTTTTTAAGCTCGCCCTCGATGGCTCTGGTGTTGAAATCCAGAAGAACGCCGGTCGGCGCCGCAGCCTGCGCTTCGCCTAATCGAGTGATGACCGCCTTGAGCTTATCGTTGAGTTCGTCCGCCTGCTTGGTATCGAATATGCGCTGTAAAAAGTCGGGGTCTTGTGCCGCAACCTCCGCCAGCCCGGTAAACTGCTCGCGCGCGAGTTTGATCTTGGCCGCGAGTTCGGCAACGTCGATGCCGGAGAACGCCTGCGCGATCGCTTTATTGGCCGGTTCTTCCCCAACGCCTTCGGCGAGAAGCTGGTGCAAGAGCTTTTGCTTGGCGAGCGCAAGGTCCTGGCCAATCGCGAACGCCTTCGCAGCATCGGCCCCCTGGAAAAACGTGATGTTTTGTTCCCTGAGCTTGACGATTTCTTTTTCAATCGACTCACTGAAATTTTCCGCCGCTTCGGTCGCTTTGGCGACCGCCTTATCGCTGACAATGTCGGCCTCGCCGGGTTTTTTGTTGAGAGCGTCGATGACGCCCTGGATGGCGTCGCGCTGTTTGGTGAGCGCGGCGATCTGATCGAAAGTGTTTTTGAGGCCTACCGGCGCTTCGGCGAGATTGGGCTTTGCGGTATTGAAGGTTTCCTGCTGCGCGCGCGGCAAGCGCGCGATCTGGTTTTGCGCACTTTTTTGCAGCGCCTCGAGCTGGGCATTGAGCTGACCGACGCGGTCTTCACTGCTGGTCGTGCCGGTAATCGCGCGGAAAAACTTGGCGATCTCCGACAGTGGTAGCGCGGCAAAGCGAATCAGCGTGTTCTTGATCGAATTGAGCGAATCGTCAAACTGCTTGAGGCTTCGGATCGTCGCATCGTCGATGCCCTGAATCTTGATCTTGTCAAAACCGCCGAGTTCCTTTGTCAGCTCAGCGATGCGCAGGAACGTGGGAATAAGATTGGCGCCCTGCTTCCCCATGACATCGAACGCGACCGAAGCGCGCTTCGCCGGGTTATCGATCGCGGCGAGTTTCTCAGCAAATTGGCCGATGAACTTTTCCGGATCGGCGGTGAATTGCTTCAGCTGCTGAAAGGAAAAGCCCAGCTCGCCGAGTTTTTGCCGCGCCTTGTCGCCCGCCGAGCCGGAATCGACGAGGCTCCGAATCAGACGGGTAATGCCATTGGCGAAATCTTCGATCGAGGAACTATTCTGTTCTGCGATCGGCTTTAGTGCGGACAACGTTTGCGAGGACACGCCGGTCTTCTGCGAGAGATCTTCCAGAGTACCGGCGACGTGGGCGACTTCTTTGGCGAAGGCGATGAGGCTGCCGACGCCAAGCCCAATGCCGAAAGCGCCGAATGCTGATTTGGCAATTCCTTCGATCTTCGAAAAGCTCGACTGAAAATTGCCTTCCAGGGTCTTCAGATCCTGCTGGATCTTGGAAAGCTGCGCTTCGATGACGACGGTCTGTTTAATCTCGTTGGCCATTTTCCTAACTCAGTCCTCAGTCCTCAGCACTCAGCACTCAGCACTCAGCACTTTCATGCCGCCCTCATTTCGGCTCGGCTAATCTTTCGCGGCGCCTTTCGCCGGCTGCCGGCCAGGGCGACGAAAAACGTGTCGACCTGTGCATCGCTCGCCGCGGCCGGCGCCGCGTCCTGCTTGGTGCTCGGGAAAATATCTGTGTAGCGGAAAGGCGCGGCGTGTCTTTTGGGATCGCGATTGACGTTATAAATGGCTGCAGCGATCTCGCCGGCGCGCATGTAATCGCGTGTTTCTTTTTGATCGTGGCGTCGCACCAGCGCCAGATATTCCGTGACGGTCAGATTCCAGAATCGCTCGTCGCTCAGCCCGAGCTCGACTACTGCAAAAGACCACCAGTCGAGCCAGGGCGTTTCGCCAAAGGGTCGCTATCCCCGCCCTTCCCGTCCTCACCGGGCGCAGCAGGCTGCGCCCCTACGCTATTGTCGGGTTTGGTCGTGACCCGCAGATAATATTCCCAGATCTCGGTCATCAGATTGCTGCGAGTTTGCGGCGAAGCCTCGACCAGCTCCGGGATATCGTCCTGCTTTAGTACCGGATCGCATTCGACGAGGCCCGCCCAGACCAGCGTGAAAAAAAGATCGAGGGGAAAGCCGCCGTTTTGCATCAGCGAATTTCGCGCCCCGGAAATGATCAGATGATCGATCGCCATCCGCTCGTTGACTTGCGCGCCGCGGACGCGATTGATTTCGCTCTCGGCGCGCATCAATCCGCGGAGATTGAGTTTGTACTTGCGCGGTTTGTCGAGTTCCAGTTCGATCGGTTCGAATAACATCGTTTCTCCTTCGGAGAAGAGTCCTGAGTTCCAAAGTCCTGAGTCCTGAGTCGAAAGAAAGTCCTGAGTTGAGAGTCCTGAGTCCTGAGTCAGCGTTCGCTCCCCCCTCAGCACTCAGCACTCAGCACTCAGCACTGCATCCACAGCACTCAGGACTCAGCACTAAGAGATCTCGACGGGTTCCGGCAGCCCGGTCACTTTGATCGACCAGTTGAGAAAGACCGGCGCATCGAACGAAAGCGGAAGATCGAACTTGCTGACGCGCCCTTCGAACTCCCATCCGTCGATCGTGTTGCTGAGCAGCGTGCGCCATATGAGCTTGGTCTGCGCGATGAAATCGAGATAGAGCTGTTTGTGCAGTGCGATGTCGGGATGGTACACGAGCACGAGCGCCAGATCGTCGCCTTGTTTCAAGGTGTCGATATTCTCTTCGAATGAACCAGGACTGTCGTGGTTCGTGGCGTCGGCGTATTGCTGTGTTGCCGATGGCGCCGGGATCACGCGCATCTGCGGCACCGCGACAAAAATACTCGAGTCCGGATCTTGCCGGTAAAGCTGCGAACCTTTTCCCTTGAGGATTTGACTGGACATTTTTTTTCTCCTTTTTAATCCATGTTCTGATGAGTCGGATCGGATTCTTCGGTGGCGTAGCGCGCGCGAAAAAGCAGATCGGCGCCGGCGCGCGGCAGTTCGGCGTCGACGTAGAGATATTTGATCCCGGTCTTGTTCGTATATTCGGCGAGGCCGCCGCGCGTGGGATCGGCTTTGACCGCCTTTTCGACCTCGAGCAAAACGTCCTCGAGCTCATAAAGCGCGTGCTGCTCGTCGCTCTCGTCCACAAGGCAGCGCACGATGAAATTCAACTCATTAAGTTCGGTCGTGTCGGGATGCTGCTCGGTCTCTTCAGTCGCTGGGAAAAAACCGGCGATCGGCCGCGGAAAATTTAAATGTTCCGGCCGCCCGCGAACCGCCGTCGCAAGCGCAGCGACGGTGTTGAGCGCCGCTTCGACGTCCATCAGGATCTGTTTGCGAATGCTGTCGGGCATCTTGTTAGTCCTGAGCGCTGAGCGCTGAGTCGTGAGCTAAAACGGAAACTCGCCCTCGCCCGCGATCCAGGAAATTAAATTCAGGTCGATTTTTACGCCGCTCGCCAGGACCGCCTGCCATCGGTCGATTTTTTCCAATTCGACGATCTCGTCGGTCGACTGGATCGACATCCATGGCCGGTCTGGATCCTGTATCCCGATGCGGACTCTCTTGCCGAGATATTTGTGCACGTCGTTAATCTGCATAAGCCTGCTTTTTTTCATCACCACAGAGACGCAGAGTTCACAGATTTTTTTCTCCGCGCTCTTCGTGCCTCCGTGGTGAAATCGGGCGAGCGCCGCTCGGCCCCTACAATCTATTTTCCGACCTTCGTGTCCTTCGTGTCTTCGTGGTGAAATCCCTAGCCCGTGACGAATCTAAAAGCGCGCGCGATCTCCTCGGGAACTCTTGTCTTTAAATATTCCGCGATCCGCTCCTGAATCTTTTTCCGCGTGAACACCAACGCCACCGACGGGCCTTTGAGCTCGACGATCGGGGTCCGCTTTTGCGCCAGGCGCTTGAACACGCCGACGTGACCGCTTTTCAGCGCGGCGATAAACGATCCCGGAATCAGAATTCCCTTGCCGTAGCGCACGCCGCCGGCCGGCCGGCGTTTCGTGATGCTGCGCGGCCGCGGGTTCATCTCGTAAATCGGGATTCGATCCTGCTTCGACGAAAAGGCGATCAGCCGGGCCTCGGGTTTTGCCGCCGTGGCCTTCTGGAGCGAGAGATTTCGCCGGATGGTTTTCTGCGCGCCGGCGCCAATATCGGCCTGGATCTCGCGCACCGATAACGTAAAGGCGCCCTGCGCGGCTTTGTTGATGCCGGCGGCCGCCGCGCGCGGATAGCGCTTGAGGCTCTGTTCGAGCTTGCGCGCGAACGCGGCATGATCGGTGCTGACTTTGATGAATTCGGCCATCAGGAAAATCGATCCTTCTCGACCCGTTTCCAATATTGGTAATAGCCGCTCTCGGACGGCGTGAGATCGATCATCGAATCCCTAGTGCTGAGGGCTGAGTGCTGAGGACTGCGCTGAATGCCGGACTCAGTCCTCAGTCCTGAGTCCTCAGTCCTGTTTACTGGTAATTCTTCACGATCCATGGATAGCCCGTCCGCCCGTGGAAAAATTCCCACGGTTTGATCGTGCCGTTGAAAAAGACAATGCGCGCGCCCGGCGGCGGCGTGTCGTTCCAGCGGTTTTCCCGATGCAGATTTAAAAAGCCGTGCACGCCGTCGTCGGCGTTCCATCCTCTTTCATCGGGCAAAATGTGATTGAGCCAGGCCTGATCGCTGCCGAGATAGCGCGCCGCGGCCGCGATCGATTCGCTGCCTTTGAAATCTTCCCAGACTTTTTTCCGCGCGCCGGCGTTCATCATCCACATGGACGCCTGATAGTTGCCGAGCCGCTCGTATTCGGACGCAGCATGCTGCGCCCCTACACGCGGCGCGGGCCGGCGGATGATCAGGAAATCTTCCGCGCGATCGAATAAGCAATCGAGGTTAGCCAGTACAACGCAATCGAGATCAATCGAAACAAAGCGAACGGCCGCGTCTCGGGTTTCGGGTCTCGGGTCTGGGGTCTCGCGAACCTGAGACTCGGAACGTGAGACTTGAGACGCTTTAAGAATTTTCCCGAATTCCTCGCTGAAGGCTTTAAGTCGCACATAGCAATAGGGTTTGAACCGGCCCCAGGCCAGACGTTTCAAATTCCGCCAGTCGGACCAGAGCGGGATCGGCGTGATCAACGGATCAAAACGAGTCTCAAGTCTCGCGTCTCGGGTTTTGTGTTGGGAACTCAAGACTCGGGACTCGGGACTCGGGACCTGATCGCCGACGTAGTCGGTGATGAGCACGAAGCGGTGCGGGATCGTGAGATGCCGATGGATCATCCGCGCCCAGATATTGGCGTGCTCGGGCTTATAGTGAACGCTGCAGGTTGCGCTTTTCCAGAGCCAACCGACGACGGTCAAAATAGAGTCCTGAGTGCTGAGTTCTGAGTGCTGAGGCTCAGGACTCAGGACTTGCAACTCAGGACTGTGCATTTTCCTTAGCTGGCGCTCTCGGTTGCGTCGAGCAGAACGACTGCCGCCGGCTTGGTGCAGAGATAGAGCGGGTTCGACTGTGCTTCCAGGTCGACGCCCTTGCCCATGGGTTTCATTTCCGAGCGCACTTCGATCGGCGCGCCGTTCGGATCGGGGATCTGATTGACGCGATCGATATAATCCGACGGGCCGAAATAGCCCTTGAAGAGACCGCGCGCGCCGAGCGGGAAAAGGCTCGCTTTGCCGGTTTCAACAAAGTCGACTCCGCCCACGCTGCCGCGATAGTTGATCCAGCGCACACCGTTAAAGTCGAACACGCCATAGGCGCGATGCTCGTTGCGGAGCTCGGCCGCTGCGGTCCAGTTGAGATAGGTGTTTCTGACGAACGGGTGGCCGGTCAAAAGATCAAAAAATTGATCGCCGCAGAGCGCCGCGAATCCGCTCACGCCTTGGTTCTTGAGCGCGTTCAGACTTTTGCGGATCGCCTCGCGGATCTGCGTGATCACGTCGGTGGCTGAATCGTCGAGGTTCATGCCGTGGGTTTGCTGCGAGACGTTGAATTCGCTGAACAGATCGTAAATCGTCGAGCTGCCGTCAGCGTCGAGCACCAGGCCCTTGATCGCGCCGACGCGATGATATTCGAGCGTGGCTTCGAGATCGGCGCGCATGTTGTTGAGCTTGCGATCGCGCAGCGCCTGGATCGTCATCAAGGTTTGCGCCGGCGTCATGCCGGCGGCATAGGCGCGCACGCCCTGCAGCTCCTCCGCGGTGATGCTGTCGCGCGTCGGCAGATGCGGCACGATGAACGGTCGCCCGACGCGCTTGCCGTTCTCGCGCGAGGCCGGCACGCCGCCCCATGGCGCGGTCGCCACCAGCTTGAGGCTATTGCCGTCCTCTTCGACGACGACATTGCGCGTCGCGACGCCCTCTTCCTCGAACAGCCCCATGCCCCCGATCAGGTCGGGCTTGTAGTCGTCATGATTGATCGTGGTCGTAAGCGAGGCCATCTTGAAAAGATCGCCGCCAAAAAAATCTAAAATGTCTGCCATCTGTTTCTCCTGTTTAGTGAATTTGTCCTGTGCTCAGCACTCAGTCCTCAGCACTCAGCACTAAAATTTTAGGTGTAGTTGACGCGCACGCGGATCCCGAGCAATTCGAGATCGGCCGTGCCGTTGGTGATATCGGTCGAGTCGTTGCTGGTTGCCCAAGTGAGGAGATCGTCCTTCACTTCCGCGTCGCGATCGATGATCACGCCTGGTAAATCGCCGTCGGTCGCGTCGACGGCGCAGACGAGAATTCCCGCGGCCGCTTCGCTGCCGTCGCCGTTGTCGTCGTCATAGGCTTTGTATTTGCCCGTCGCGGTAATTTTTCCGACCACCGTTCCCGCGGCGAGATCCTGGCCGGAAACGATGGTGACGTTCTTGCGCGATCGGTGTCCGGCGGACTCGGATAGAATAAACTCGCCGTCGTGGTTCGATTCGGTTACGCTCATGATTTTTTCCTCCTAAAATAAATTGTCGGGGACTGTAGGGGTCGAGCATGCTCGACCCGCTGCGCCCTATTTTCTGAGATTTCGTTTTCGATAGATCTCGGCGATATCGACCACCGGCGCCGATACTGCGCGGCGCCGCTCGTTCGACGGATGGAGCTTGTTGTCGATCTCCTCGCCCTGGCGCGCGATCAAGGTGTCGAACAGTTCGTTCGCAACTTCGCTGACCGTCATGCCCGCCTTGATATAGGCGTTGGCGCGCTCCGGCAGTTTGGCCGCGAGGCAGCGCGCGCGGATCTGGTCCGCATCGGCGAGCCGGGCCTTGACGTCTTCGACCTTGAAGCCTCTTTCGAGAAAACTGGCGGCGCCGTCCGGGATCCCCGCGGCGGTGCACAGCGTAACGATCTCCTTCGCGCGAGCTTCCGCTTGCGCCTCCGCTTGCGCTCGGATCTCTTCAGTGCTGAGTGCTGAGCGCTGAGTGCTGAGCGCTGACTCAGGACTCAGGACTTGGGACTCAGGACTTATTTCTTCCACCGGGATCGGTAGTTTTTGAAATTTACTTTTCCAGTTGGCGCGCGCGGCGAGCTTTTTTGCTTCGCTCACTTCGTCGGCAAGGCCGAGATCTTTCGCCTCGGCGGCGGTGAGCCAGGTCTCTTGATCCATCAGATTTCGAATCTCGTCCTGTTCCTTGCCGCTTTTTTTCACGTAGATATTGGCGAGCGTGCCGTTGAGCTTTTCGAGAAAGTCCGCCATGTCGGCCATGTCCTGCGCGTCGCCGATCGCGATTCCCCAGGGATTGTGGATCATCATGTAAGCGTTCTCGGGCATGATGACCTTGTTCCCGGCGAGCGCGATCGCGCTCGCCATCGAAGCGGCCAGGCCGTCGATGGTGGTGATGACCTCGCCCTTATGCGCGCGGATCAAATTGAAGATCGCGAGCCCGTCGAAGACCTCGCCGCCGGGAGAATTGATGCGCAGATTGATGGTTGCGTCGGGGGAAATTTTTTGAAAATCGTTGATGAAGTCTTTGGCACTGACACCGAAAAAACCGATCTCGTCGTAGATGAGCACCTCGGCTTCGTTGTCTTTTGCTTGGATTCGATACCAGCTGTTCTTCATGCACGTCCTTTCGGATCAAAAAAAAAGGCCCCTTCCAGTGGTGTTTTGAAACACCCCGGAAGAGGCCTCTTACCCTCGGCCGCGAGGGGAAAAATCGATTTAGCCGACGATTATCGGCGATCGCCCGTGGCGCGTCAATTGTTGCCGCTGTGGGCAGCGATCCAGAAAATCAGGATCACCACGACTGCAACGCCGATATAACCCAACGGTTCCATGTAGGGGCGACCGGCGGTCGCCCATCCTTAATAATACGATGCATTCACGGCGCGAAAGTTTTTCAGCCGCGCCGCCGCGTTCTGGTCCGCTGGTTGGGCATTCCCGTCGTTCGCGTTGGCGGGCTTATCCTCGCCGTATTTCAGCCCTAAATCCTCGGCGCGATTTTGATCTTCTTGGTTTTCCTGGTCGATCTCGCGGATATCTTCACCGCGTTCGGCGGCGATCCGCTTGCGCGAAGTCAGCCCGTTTTTCCAGTTGATGACGTCGGCGTTGGCGTCCTGCAGCTCGTGGATATACGGCCAGCCCTCCGGATGGCATGCGACCTTTAAATACTGATCGCGGCTGGTCACATAGGCCGCCGGCGTCGGCAGCGCCCCGGAAAGAATCGCGATGTCGATGAAGTCGCGCCAGATCGGATAACACACCTGGGGGATGGTCAATTGCCAGCGATCCTGCTCGATTACGCGGTGATACTCGGCCAGCACCACGCGCAGGGTGCGATCGTTGAGCTTGGAGAAATCGCCGCTCACGAACTCCGCCGGGACGTCGAGGCCGGCGCCGATGCCGAGGAGCTGCTGACGGATGAAATCGCTATAGCCCGCCCCGGTCGTGTCGCCCTCGAACATCGTGACGTCCTCGCCCGGCAATAATTGGATCATCGAGCCGCCCTCGATGTTTTGAATGCCGACGCCGGCGTTGTCGGTCTCGAGGAGCTCGCCGGTGAAGGGATCGTATTTGTAATCGTCCTCGCCGAACGTCGCGCGGCGCAGCACGCCCGTATAGGCGGCGCGATTGCGCTTTCTCTGCAGTTCCGCGTCGTCGTACTCGTCGAATTCTTTCGCCTTGACGAGCGCCTGCACGATCGCGGGAATGCCGCGGATCTGCCCCGGCCGCAGGATCGCATAGTGGTGCAGTATCTCCGAGGCCGGGACCGCAACGATTTCGAGGTCATTGATCTGATTGACGAACGAATCGCCGGGGTGTGTCCGGTACATGAAATAAGCGCGGCGCCGGCCGATGCCGTCGAACTCGATTCCCGCTCTTACCTGGCGGCCGGGGAAGGTCGAGAAGTTCGATTGATCGTGCGGGCAAAACTCGGGCTCGAGGAGCTGATATTGCAGCGGCACGGGCAAGGTGCCGTCGGGCGTGCGGACGCGCCGGCGAATGAAGATCTCCCCGGCCGCGCGCCGCGTGCGCACGATCTGCGCGAGCATGCCCTGAAAATCCATCATGCCGTCGGCGTCGAAATATTCCGTCTGTCGATCCCAGAGATCATCGGCGCGCTTGTTGAATTCTTGATCCGGCGTCTGTGCCTTGAACGTGATGCCGCAGCCGATCTCGTTTGCCACCCATGACGAAATGCCGCGCGATATCCAGGGATTGTTTCGGACCAGGTCGCGGCTCCGATCACGGAGCTGCGTGAGATCGCGCAGGACCGCGTCGTTGGGGCCGATCATGCCCGGCTGCCACAGGCGCAGCCGCCGCCCGGACGATGCCGCTTCGTAGCTGGCGCGCACTTTAAATGCTGAGGACTGAGTGCTGAGGACTGAGCGTTTTTTTAGTGCTGAGTGCTGAGTGCTGAGTGCTGAGCGGGGCTTGTCATTCCCGCGCAGGCGGGAATCCAGGCTGGTTTTTTTTCCTCGTGCGCTGCGCCTTTTCGGCGTCGCGATCACGTCGCTTTTGCGCCGATCGCGAGCACGTTTTTTTGCTGCTTTCATAGGCCTTTGCTGAATCGCCCGCGCAGCAAGCGCGGCCGCGGCGTGACGCCGGTGGCGTCGATCTCGCCGAGAATCTTTCTGAGTTCCTCGAGGTTTGCGATCTGGCGCGTCTCGGACCGATCGGCAGTCGTGAGCACGACGACGCGCTCGCCGGCGATGATCTGGCGCATCGCATCGAGCACGGCTTCTCGGTCGGCTTCAGTCCAGGGCATACGCTTCGCTTGTAGGGGCGCAGCATGCTGCGCCCTCTTCTTCAAAAAAAAGCCGCAACCGAATCTTCCAAAAAAGACTCGATTGCGGCCTCTTATCCCCGGCCAACGGGGCAAAATCTGTTCGCTTTCAGCGCTGGATTATCTGCTACTGGACTCTTCCGCGCAAATGGAAAGCGGTGTAAGCGGGGGCAGCAAAAAGCATGCTAACGAGACGCGTTGGGATTGACTGACTCCCACTTCGCAAATGCGCTATCGAGTGTCTCAAAGCCGTCCACTATAGCGCTCCCGTAATCCGGTAGGATTCCCTCTCGGATCATCGCGTCGATTTGGATTTGGTCAATTTTCCAGAGAGAGCATGCTCGGCGTTTAAGAGCGAGCATCTTAATGCCGGCGAGTTGTGCACTGCCGAAATTTCTGGAAAATTTAAATTCAGTTCTACAGAAATCCCGAAGTCCGGCCGTAAATCTGAACCATTCTCGAGCAGTCGAAGTTATTCTTAAATGACGAAATTTTCGGTGGAAGTAGAGTTCATAATCTCCCGTTATGCAGCCGATCAACTTTGCGTCGGGACAAGCGTTAAGTATCCCTTTCAATCGCCCGCTGACATTGACGGATTTGCCGATTTTCACGGCGCTCATTCCTTTTGAATAGACAAAGTAAGTCACCGGTGGGCGCGACTTCCTAAGATGCTGCTCAAAGTCTTTGGGGGTCATTTCTTGGCGATATCCTCTGGGCCAAAAAAGGGCGGGCTGGTGTGCTGGCACCACCGGACTTGGGAGCCGGCTGCCCGCCCTGTCGTTCACAATGAAAGAAGTTGGTTTCTGAACGCCAGCACGTTCATGAGATGCTTTATATTCGTGGGCTGATTTTCTGTCAATCCGTCTGGCGCCGTTTTAGCGCCTTATTTGATTTCCGGATGGGTCCTCGATGAACCATCCGGCATCGATGATTCTGATCGGTATGCCGGCGAAGGTGGCGCGAGATTTGTCGACGTCGAATCCTTTTGCGGCCCCGAGAAAATCTTGCATTATCAGTTCGTATAGTTCTTTCTCGCTAATGTTGAGGGTCAACTGACTTTTGTCGATGTTGAGCTTCAAGAACTCATTTACCGCCCAGACGAAATCTTGCATCGTCATAGGCCAAGTGGTTTCGGAAATCGGACTCGCGCCGGTGCCACCGGGCACGAATTGGCGATGCCATCAGATTCAGCCACCATTCCCAACTTGATGACTCGCTGCTGAATTATTTTTCTGAATGTTTCAAGGTCGCGCTCGGTTAGCGAAACGAACCCAGAGCTCATCTCATTTTGAGAGATACCCATTTCCATGACCCACGGTCTTAGCAGTCGGCCGTATTTAAGAAACCTAATACCCCCGACGGGCCACATGTCTAATGTATCAATGCGCAAATATCCGGATGACCGAAGCCACCATTGCGTGTCGGAATTCTGTAGATGGTATGCAAGTGGAATCATTAAAGCGATCAACTCAGACGGCTGCAAAAGCAAGCATATTGCTCGTACCGATGGGAATTGAACAAAGAAACGGGCACGCCATGTTCCCCTTCCCTGGTTAACGTCCTCCAGACCAATTATCGCCTGTTCGGATTGAAGTTCGAAAACATCCTTTGCCATTTTTGTCCCCTCCTCGACATCGGATGAAACGGGCGGGCTGGTGTGGTAGCACCACCGGCCTGGCGGTCGGCTGCCCGCCCAACTGTTAAAATTTTTTATCGAGATTGAACGCTACCACATTCATTTGCTTTCTATATTCGCGGGCTGATTCTCTGTCAACACTCTGGCCGTCTTCGAAGCCGCAAAAATTACATCGCCAGCGGACTTCGCATCTCCATCGTCGATAAGAGAACGGCGGCAAATACTGAAAGCCGCCGATTTGCTTACAGTTCGGACAGGTCCAATGACCAGTCCCGGAAGCATCCACCGCGCCGAAAAGGACCGTCAGAATACGCTCTTTAACTATTCGCCAATCGTTCACGATTTTTTGATCAGCAATTTCAGCAGATAGCCGCCGGCGCTGCCGATATCGACCGCGTGCACGCCGCGCGCCGCCAGGCGATTCGCCAGACACGTCGCCGTCGGGCCGCAGGACAAAAGCGCGATATCGGGCCGGGCCTTCACGATCGCGCGCTCGAGCTCGTCGATCCCGGCGTAGGCCTCGCGATGCGGGCAGGCGATATGCTTCAGGCGGTGCGCCGAAAGCCGGACCGCTTTGAGAATACTATTCTCCCGTTCGCACAAAACCGCCGCGCGCTTGCCCTTCCAGAGTTTTTCCATCTGTCGTGCAAACTCAACCATGTTGATCCAGGGGGCCGAATCGGGTCGGGTGATAAAGGCGGAGTAAAACAGTCTCGTGTCTGGCGTCTCGCGTCTCCCGTTTGTTTCCGAAAAACCCGAGACCTGAGACTCGATACCCGAGACGATCAATTTCGCGAATCTATCGCGATGGCGCAGCCAGTTTTCATATTTCGGTCCGCGCGGATCCATCGTTGGGATCCCGACGAGGCAATTTGCCGCCGGCCGCTGCAGAATATCGAGGAGCTCGCGCGCGAGCTGCGCCGAGCCCGGTTCGCGCAGATAGCCCTTGCCGTCCATCAGTTTCAGCTCGCCGTCGCCGAAGCGCGCGAGCGACTTGCCGGAAAGCACCGCGTCGAGCGTCTCGAATTCGCCGATGACTTGCGGATAGATCATATTCACCACAGAGGCACGAAGATCGGTCAAAGTTAGGAGAAGATTTTGTCATTCCCGCGAAAGCGGGAATCCAGCCCCCCTTCGTGCGCTTCGTGTCTCTGTGGTGAAAATTTCATAATTGTCGCTCCCATGGAAAGCGCAGCGGGTTTTTCGGTTTGACGTCCCCGCTCGCCTCTTTGATGCGGCGCCGCTGACTGTTCTGGGTCTTGTCGCGCGAGAGCGACCAGTCGCTGGCATCCTCGATCTCGCTGCGCGTGTAGACTTCGAGACGAATGCCTGGAGTGCTGAGTGCTGAGTCCTGAGTGCTGAGCGTAGGGGCGCAGCATGCTGCGCCCGGGATTTGCAATTGTAGGGGCGGACCTGTGTGTCCGCCCGTCGTAGGGGCGACCGGCGGTCGCCCCAGCAGAAGCGGCGGGCCGGCTATTTTTT
>JGI24739J22299_10000011_pt1 | contig 53695 bp, 81 predicted proteins | sample KBSCornC5_FD_22299 | JGI IMG/M metagenome (IMG submission 22299)
CAACCTGCGTAGGTCCAAGGGTGGCCAGCTGTTCGGGAGCAAGTCGCGGTCCTGGCGGACGCTCCGCGCCCGCCTGTCGGTGGCGCCGGTCAGCGAGGTGGCGGGCAACGGGCTGGCCGGCGGCGCGGATTGGGAGCGCGTCGAGGCCGCACTGGCCGCTGGTGGCCGCTGCGCTGTCGCCCCGCGCTGGCTGGAGATGACCCCCGACTACCTGCAGCGGGAGACGCTCTTCTGCGCGGCGACCCAGCAAGGTGAGGTCCAGCATGCTGGCGGCGACCTCTACGGGCGGGAATACGTCTTCGAGGAAGTGCCGGCAAAGGCGGCCAGCTGAGGGTTTTCACAGCGCGGCATTATGTTGCAGCCTACGAAAGTCGCCGCGCCGCGATTTATCAAGCGTTTCCGGCCCGAATTATCTCGGCGCGCGTTAAGAGGGGCTCAAAAGCTCAGCCCTTCCCCTCGCGCCGCGGCAACAACCCGCGCTCGCTGGCCATACGGTAAAGATCCAACTCCGACCCCGCCCCCAGCTTGCCCATCAGGCTGGCGCGGTGGATGTAGACGGTCTTCTGCCCGATCCCCAGTTCCCCCGCCACCTGCTTCGGTGCGCGCCCCTCCGCCAGCAGCAGGAACACCTCGCGCTCGCGGCTGGTCAGGCGGTTGATCGGATCCAGCGCCTCGCTCGGCCGCTCGGCGCGGCGCTGGCGCAGGTCGGAGCTGAGGAAACACTCGCCCTGCATCACCGCGCGCAGGCCGGCCACCAGCTCCTCCGGCGCCACGCCCTTGGTGACGTAGCCGCTGGCGCCGCGGCGCAGCGCTTCGGACACGTAGGGTTCGCCGTCGTGCATGCTCAGCACCACGATGCGGGTCTGGTCGGCCACGCTGCGCAGGTGCTCGATCAGCGGCAGGCCGCTGCCGTCGGGCAGCGAGAGGTCCAGGGCCACCAGGTCCGGCCGGCGCTGGCTGACTGCCTCCACCGCGTCGTCGGCGCTGCGGCACTCGGCCACCACCTCGAGGTCGGGCTCCAATTCGATCAGCCGCTTGAAGCCTTCGCGGACTATGGCGTGGTCATCGACCAGGACGATGCTGTACATGGGTCATCACTCTATAGCAGCCCCCAGTCGTTTGCCCACGGGGCCACCCTCAGTCCACGAACTCGAATCCTTCTCCCTCCGGGAGAAGGTGGCGGCAGCCGGATGAGGGTCCGGCCGGAGCGACGCGCGCCACACTCGCACTCCCCTCCGCCCCGCCAACATTGCCCGCATGTACCATCGCCGCCATGCTTTCGAGACCCCTGTTCCTGCCCTGGGCCGGCATCCTCGCCTGTGCCGGCTATTTCCTGCTGTGGCTGCTGCTGTGGCCGACCGAGCAGCCCTATTGGATGCTGCCCTACGGCCTGCGCTTCGGCGCGCTGCTGCTGTCGCCGACGCGGATGTGGCCGTGGCTGCTGTTCGCCGAGTTCGGCGCGACCACGCTGCTGGCACTCACCCAGGGCATGCCGCTGGGCTGGCAGGGCCTGATCCTCGGCGAATTGCCTGAACCCATCGTGGTGACCATCTGCCTGTGGCTGATGCGCCGCGCGCAGTTGCACGTGAGCATGCGCGATCCGGAGGACGTCTCCCGCCTGCTGCTGTCCGCCGCGTTCACCGTGGCCGCGACCACGGTGGTGGATGCGGCGATCCTCACCGCCGTGCATGCCGTGCCCTCGTCCGAGCTGCTGATGCGCGCGCTGGGCCAGGACCTGCTGGGCAACTACGTCGGCACCCTGCTGGTGGTGCCGCTGCTGATCATGCTGTTCCGCGCGCACCTGGAGCATCGCGCGCTGGCCAACCTGACCATGGACGGCCTGCTGGTGATGCTGCCGGCGCTGGCGATTTTGCTGCTGCTCTCCTCGCATCCGGCGCCGCAGCCGCAGTTCGCGCGGATTCTGTCGCTGGCGCCAGTGCTGTTCTTCGCCTTCCGCCACGGCTGGCGCGGCGCCAGCCTGGCCATGCTGATCACCAGCCTGGGCATGACTCTGGTGGATCATTTCGCCGGCCGCCCCGCGCCGGAAGCGCCGGCGCAGTTGTTCCTCTCCGTCGCCGGCACCGGCGCGCTGATGCTGGGCGCGGCCACCGACGCGCTACGGCGCAGCAGCGAGCGCGTGGCCGAGCAGAATGTCTATCTCGCCGCGGTCAATCGCCGCCTGGATCAACTCGCGCGCCAGCTGCGCGATGCCGCACGCGGCAACCTGCAGGCGGAGGAAAACCAGCGCCGCCACATGGCCGCCGAACTGCACGACGAGCTGGGCCAGAACCTCACCGCGATTTCCACGCACCTGAAGCTGGCGCAGGCGCGCCTGGCGCAGGCCGGCATGGACGATATCGGCGCGTCGATCAACGGCATCCTCGGCCACATGCGCCGCGCGCTGCACCGCCTGCTCGACGACCTGCGCCCCGCGGTACTCGACGAATTCGGCCTGCTGCGCGCGCTGGACGAAGGCCCGATCCGCGACCTGCTCGCCACCGCCGGCGTCATCTACCGCACCGACCTGCACGGCGATCCGCGCCTGCTCGACGAAGACACCCGCACCGCGATCTATCGCCTGGTGCAGGAGAGCGCGACCAATGCGGTGAAGCACGCGCAGGCGTCGACGTTCCAGCTGCGCCTGCGCATCGGCGAGCGCCAGGGCGGCGCGCTGGCGCTCTTGGATATCCGCGACGATGGCGTCGGCCTGCCCACCCGCATGCCGCGCGGTGGCCGCGGCCTGCAGGGCATGCGCGACCGCGTGACTTCGCTGGGCGGCCTGTTCCGGCTGCGCCCGGAGTCGCAGGGCGTGCACCTGCGCATACTGCTGCGCAGCAGCAATGCGAACGGCTTCACACAGCGTCTGTAAACCGTTCCAGAAAGTTCCCACCTATAGGAAATTTTCCAATACCGGGCTCGTGAACAGCTCGTTAGCATCCTTCCCATCGATGTGGGGGAGCCACCATCGCAAGATGGTGAGCCATGCCAACCGTGGGGACGGTGGGCATGAAGAGCGGCAGGATGCCGTTCCGCCGCTTTCGAAGGGCACAGCCTGGCAACTGGCGAGCAATTCGCCCCGTCAGGAAGCCCATCGGAAGCGGATCAGCCGCCGGGTGGACAGGAGTCCTCCCGCGGCTTTTTTTATGGGCGGGTGTTTTTCCACCCTCATCCTTCCAAAGCAAGCCCTTCTCCCTTCGGGAGAAGGTGGCGGCAGCCGGATGAGGGTCCGGGCGGAGCGGTGGGCATCACTTCCACGCTTCGCCCGCACCCTCACCCCAACCCCTCTCCCGGAGGGAGAGGGGTTAAAAACAAAAGGCCGGCAGCTGCGCCACCGGCCTTCGGATACCGCCCAAAACTCACCGCCCGCGCGGCGGCTTCGGCCTCACATACAGCACCAGGCTGTGATCCTCGATCACATACCCGTGCCGCGCCGCAATTTCGTGCTGGAGGCGCTCGATCTCCTCGCTGACGAACTCGATCACTTTTCCGCTGTCCACGTCGATCATGTGATCGTGATGCTTGCCACGGTCCAACTCGTAGACGGCCTGGCCGCCCTCGAAGTTGTGCTTCACCACGATGCCGGCGGCCTCGAACTGGGTCAGCACCCGGTACACGGTGGCCAGGCCGATGTCTTCCTGGTGGGCGAGCAGCTTCTTGTAGATGTCCTCGGCGGTGAGGTGGTGAGCCTCTTCCTCCTCAAGGATCTGCAGGATGCGCATGCGGGGATGGGTCACTTTCAGCCCGGCTTTGCGCAGTTCCTTGGTTTCCTGTTCCATCGCTCGACTCCCAGGCACACGAGTGCCATCAACTCGATAGTGTATCATCCGCCACCTTCACGATCCGGACGCAACACGCATGCACAAGCTGATCCGCACGCTGGGTTTCGCCTTGCTGGGACTGTCCCTGGCCAGCTGCCGACTCGTCTATACCCCCGACGTGCAGCAGGGCAACCTGCTCGACAAGAAGAATGTGGAGCAGCTCAAGCCCGGCATGACCAAGCGCCAGGTGCTGGTGCTGATGGGTTCGCCCTCGGTCGCCACGCCGTTCGACCAGAACCGCTGGGACTACGTCTCCACCCAGCAGCACCGCGGCGGCCCGATCAAGGTGCGCACGCTGAGCCTGAGCTTCAACAATGACAGCCTGGTGCGCACCGAAGGCGATTTCTTCGCCGAGGACGCCAAGAAGCTGGTCGAGGACCAGAAGAAGTTCCGCGCCGGCTACCCGGTGGACGAGAGCGCCGGCGACAAGACCAAGACGCCGGAAGAGCAGAAGAAGGACGGCAACACCTTCCCGACCGGCAACAACGGCGGCAATTAAGTGCCCTGGGCGCGCCGCCGGCGCGCCTCCTTCGGATCGAGGCTGAGCGGCCGGTAGATTTCCACCCGGTCGCCGTCTTCCAGCACCTGGCCCGGCGCCGCCTTGCGGGAAAACACCCCCAGCCGCGCCGGGTCGATGGCCAGGCCCGGCACCTGCTCCAGCAGCCCGGACGCCTCGATCGCCTGCATCACCGTGGCGCCGGCCGGCAGCTGCACCGGCAGCACCCACTGGCGGCCGGCTTCGGCATAGGCCACTTCCACCGCGATCCGCTCAGCCATAGGTGCGCTCGGCCTCGCGGCAGAAATCCTCCACCATGCGGCTGGCCAGCGCCTGGAAACCTATCTTCAGCGCGCTACCGGCCAATCCACCGGCGTAGTCGAAGTCGAGGGCGAAATTGATCTTGCAGCCGGACTCGCCCAGGGCGATGAAGTCCCACACGCCGTCCAGGCTGCGGAACGGACCATCCACCAGGCTCATGTGCAGGCGGTACGGGCGATCGGTGGTGTTGCGGGTGGTGAAGCTCTGGCGCAGGCCGGCGAACTTGAGATCCAGCCGCGCCACCAGCATCTTCTCCGCGCGCTCCAGCACCTCGGCGCCGGCACACCAGGGGAAACGCTTTGGGTATGCTTCGACTTCGTTGACCAGGTCGAACATCTGCGCCGGGGAGTACTTCACCAGCGCGCTGCGGCGGATCTCGATCACATCAGCCTCTTTCGGAATCACACGGTGCGGCCATCCGGCCACATCGCCAGCGGGGTCGTCGGCCCCGAAGTTTAGCGGACATGGCCAAGGCTAAGGACAAAGACAACAAAGGCGGCGGCACCATTGCGCTCAACAAGCGCGCCCGCCACGAGTACCACATCGACCAGCGCTACGAGGCGGGCATCGCCCTGCAGGGCTGGGAGCTGAAGGCGCTGCGCGCCGGCCGCATCAATTTCGGCGACAGCTACGCGGTGGTGCTCAGGAACGAGATCTTCCTGGTGGGCACCTCGATCCCGCCGCTGATCAGCGCCTCCACCCACGTGATCGCCGAGGACCGCCGCACCCGCAAGCTGCTGCTGCACCGGGAAGAAATCGACCAGCTGGTCGGCGCGGTGGAGCGCAAGGGCTACACCCTGGTGCCGATGGCCATGTACTGGAAGGGCAACAAGGTGAAGGTCGAGGTCGGCGTGGCCCGCGGCAAGCAGGCGCACGACAAGCGCGAGGCCGAGAAGGAACGCGACTGGCAGCGCGAGAAGCAGCGCACCATGCGCGCCCACAACCGCACCTGAGATTCCCTTCAGGCCAGGCCCAGCCGCATCGCGTCGGTCGACAGCTTGAAGCCGTGGCGCTCGTACAGCGCGCGGGCGCGGGTATTGGCGTGCAGGGTGAGCGCGTCGATGCCGCGCTCCCGCGCCGCCGACCCCACCGCCGCCAGCAGCGCCGTGCCCACGCCGCCCTGCCGCTGCGCCGGCTTCACGTAGACATTGAGCAGGTACCAGCCCTGCCCCGTCGGATAATTCGCCGAGGGCATGTGCGGATAGGGATTGACCGCCGCACTGCCGACCACCCTGCCCTCGTGCTCCGCCAGCCAGGCATGCAGCCGGCCGGCCAGCAGCGCGGTTTCGATCCAGTCGCGCAGATGGTCGGCGAAGCCATCCGGCAGCTGCTGCCCCATTTCCTCGAGGAAGGCGCAGCGCAGCTCCGTCAACGTGCCCGCGTCGCCCTGTACCGCCTGCCGGACCCTGGTCATCTGCATTCCCCTGTCGTCTGCGTGCGCCAACGATAGCGGCAGAACGCGGTTCATCCGCAAGCTTGAAGTAGCCTGCCGCAGCTCCATATACTGTCGCGTTCCAGCAATCTTTTCCCCGGGGGTGTCCTGGCTTCGACGGGGGTAGTGAGATGGCTTGGTGCATGCCGAGGGGGCGACTTTCCTCGTAAATCCAGTTGCAAACTTATAGTTGCCAACGACGACAACTACGCTCTGGCCGCTTAAGGCCTAGCCCCGAACCCACTTGTGCTCGTGCTCGTGGATGTAGGGTCACTATCACGAGATCGCCCGAAGCTGCCGCCTGTCGGTCAGGGTTAAATCAAGCAGGCTGGTCCTTCGATGCGCTTCGCACACTGTGCTGTCGCGGGATGAGATCTAACGGTGAGCTAAGCATGTAGTACCGGGCGTCAAACGCCTTCGGACGCGGGTTCGACTCCCGCCACCTCCACCAATATGGCCATCTAAGTGATTGAATTGCTTAGATGGCTTTTTCATTGGATGGTCTGGAATGGTCTCCTTTGGTCCCTACTTGGTCCACATTTGGTCACTGATTCCTGTTTGATCCAAGGCTCGCGCGCCCGCCTTTTGTAAGGCATGATCCGTCCATCATTCTGGATAGGGGAATCCAGCCTGTGATCCAAATATGGACGTTTGGTCGTGCTTAGGCATGCCCCGATCGCAGAGTCGGGCAAGACCAAGACCTGGACCTGGTATTGCCGCAAAGATCGCGGTGTCGACGTCATCGACCAGCACATGAGCAAGCTCTCAGCTACTGCGCGTGCCCGTTTCCAACGCTCGCGTGAACAGCTCAAGGCGCTTCCAATTAACTATTGGTCTAAGCCCCATCCTGCCTCCTATGTACAGAGCGATCACATTTATGTGATACGCTTTCACGACGAGGCAAGGACGCAATGGCGAGTGTTCGGGCACGCAGAGCCGGGTGCCTGGCAGTTCGTCATGACCTTCATTGGCACGGAGAAGGACAATGTCTACATCCCATCCAACGCTGGACAACGTGCCCAGTCCCACTGGGAGTTTGTCTCTGGGAATTTTGCCGAGCGCGCATGCCAGTGTTACAAGCCACCTACCCCTCCAGGAAGTAGCGGATAGCGCTGCTCGCAACTTTTCGTTTGTCGTCTGCGGGACTGCCAGTCTCGCCAGCTTTGTGAGTGAGCAACACATCAGCCGCTCTGCAGCTGTATTACTTGATGAGATGACAGAATGGTCCGATCAGGAATATCGGCATGCCTACGCTGACGCTGCAGTTGAGCAAGGCATTGCTTGGCAGATTCGCATCAATCGTGAAAAGCGGGGATGGACTCAGGGTCAATTGGCAAAAGCCATAGGCACCAAGCAATCGTCGATCAGCAGGATCGAAGATCCAGAATATGGCTCCCACTCCTTACAGCAACTCATGAAAGTGGCGCACGCATTTGACTGCGCGCTCATTGTGAAGCTGGCTCCATATTCAACCTTGGCTCGAGAGAGCAAATGCCTCTCAGAACAACATCTTTTTGTAGCAAGTTACAACGACGAAATCGGAGCCAAGGATGAGTATTGAGAGTGAAGGTCCGGTGCGCATGGCGCCACCAAATAAAAGGAAAACTCTCGAATCTGTCGAGCGCACACTAGAGTCGGCTGACCACCTCTATTTCGACTCGATCATTCATATGGGAGTTGGCCCTTTCGTTGGAAAACTCACCTTCGGCGTCCAGAATGCAAAAGACAATACGGTTCAATCCGCCACAACTATTACGGTGCCAACGTCAGTCCTGCTAGATATCCTGATCAATCTTCGCAAAGCACTCACCACTGAAGAGCTGACCAACGATCTCTTCACTGCGCACGACGCCCTTAGAGATGGCCTGGTGAAACTTGGATTAGAGCAGCCTTGAGCAGCAAGTCACGCTGCTAACACGTGCTCGTAGTACGGCCGTGGCCGGTCGTCCAGGATTGCGTAGAGCGACTGTAGGTCGCGCGGATCCGGGTTCAGCCAGGCGTCCAGGTTTTCTGGCTTGATGGGGACGATGCAGCGGTCGTGGCCGGCGGCCAGCACCTCGGGCGGCGGCTCGTCGGTGATCGCCGCGAATGACCAGAGCTCGTCGCCGTCCCGGTCCGTGGTGTGCGACCAGAGGCAGGCCACCAGCATGTCCTGCGGAGGGTTCGGGGTGAACTGCAGCACCACGTTCTTCCCCTCGCGCTCCACGTTCTCGTAGAACGTAGTAACGATCATGATGCCGTGGTGGTAGCCGAAGAGCTTCGACCAAGCGCTTTCCAAGTTGTCCCTGCGCGCATTGTACGTGCCGGGGTACTTGCGCTCGATAGCCACATTCCAGCCGGGCAACCGGCATTGGTAGCGCATGGGGATCACGTGGCGCTGGCCAGTCTTGGCATCGGCGATCATTACCGGAGCGTAGCTGCCCGGGTAGATGCGCGAGTCCTTGGGGTCCGCCTGAGGCCGCAGCAGGTCGTCCAGGTTGCGCTGGGCCGCCTTCACCTTATTGCCGGCGATGCGCTGGTCCTCCGCGGCCTTCTTCGTCGGCTTCGGGCCGGCCAGCACCGTCTCGGCCTTGGCCAGGCGCTCTTGCTGGGCGGCCAATTCTGCCACCAGCTTCGCCTCGAGCTCCCGGTCGCCCTCGGCCACGATCTTGGCCAGTTCGAACCCCTCCTCGCTCGAAGGCTTCCGGAATGACTCGCGCATTGCCTTGGGCAACTTCGTCCAGCCGCCATCGGCGCGCTTCTCCACGAAGAGCTTCACGAACTCATGGATGTCCATGACCGCGCCGAACAGGCGCACAAAGGCGGCATAGTCAGCCTTCACCTGGGCGGAGTAGCACATGGGAGCGCGCCAGCGGGGTGGTAATACAGCCTACACCTGGTCACGGGTGGCTGTGCCGCTCGCCGCGGCGCGGGAGGCTTACCTGGTGGAGGCTCGCCCCATGGTGGAATTGGCTGGGTGATTCGGGGAGCTCGACGCCAAGGCGCTTGGAGATGGCCTCCACCCTGGCGCTCCAGTGTGCGCCATGGCAGACATGTTCGAGCGCCCGGATGGCCAACTTGAGGTCGACGTCACCCGGAGCCTCGATCATGGCCAGAAGGTGGGCCTGGGCCAGCATGACCGAGCTGATCGCCCCGCTGATCGCCGTATTGGGTGCGGCTGCATCGAGCCAGGCTGACGGCGGCGATAGGTCCGAGACGGTCCAGTGCGCATGGGCCGCGGCGGTAGCATGCCCGCCCGGACGGCGGCGCGCCGAGTTGGAGAGATCGTGGAGCCTGATCAGCAGCCTGGACAGGCTGGAGGCTACGGCAAGGAGGGTGGTGCGGGCTTCGTCCATTCCCGAAGGCTACGACCGGGCGATCTCAGATTCTTGGATACCCGGACGGAATACCACTGCTAAAGATTCGTCACGTCGATGATGAGCGCCGTCATCAGGTTCGCCGACAGAACGGGCGTATCGCCGGACGTGAGGTCCTGCACGATGAGCAGGTTCTGGTTGACCACGTTGCTGGCCACCTGGGTGAATACCGCGCGCACGTTGAAGCCCTCCACCCGCGCCGATCGAAAGCCGCGGATGACGTGTGCCACGGCATAGGCGCGCCCCGCGGTGCCGGCGAAGATAGTCGTGCCCGTCGCATTTTGGACGAACCCGACCACCCGCATCGGCCCCGCGCTGGCATCAAAAATCAACTGGCCGGCTGCGTTCCACACCTGCAGGCCGAAGCCGTGCGCCGGCGGCGCACGCGGCACGTCGAAGATGTAATAGGGAACCTGGGTTCCGAGTGGCCCAGCGACGGAGATATTGAAGCCGATCTGCCCAGCGCCGTAGAAGGTCTCCGGCCTGGCATAAAGCGAGCCGCCCACGCAAATGATCGGAGAAACAAGATCACTGCGCGGCCCGATCGTCCCGTAGGTTACCGACGCGCCGTAGAGCGACTGATTGGTGGTGAGAGTCCCCTTCTCCACCAGAGACAAGTTCGCATACGTGTTGTCGACCTGCGCGACACCACTATCGCCATAGACGGTAAACCCTGCGTCAGCCATATCAGTAAGCGCCGTAGAGAATGGTGCACTCCACCGCCGGAGTCCAAATCGTGGCCGGGGAATAGCTCAATGTGTTGCCGCTCAGGGTGATGACGGGGGTGTAGCGCGTCGTGCCTGAACTGGGCGATACGAAAAACCAAGGGTCGCCATAGCCCGTGGGCAACGTGATGGACCCCGAGGCGCCAGGCGCCACCACAACCTTCCCGATGATGCGAGACAGACGATCGGGCGTATCAAAAATCAGCTGGCCTGCCGCATTGAAGACCTGAATACCTTGACCCATAGCAGCCTCACTCGTAACCCGCTGCGTTATCCGGCATCAGGTGTTGTCGATCTCGTCAGGCACGCCGCCGGCGTCCACCCATTCGAGGTATTCGTCGTAGTCGCGGTTTCCAGGGCAGATCGGGATACAGGCGCCGTCGCTGTTGCGAATGATGCTGTCGCCGAAAATCGTGTGAACGATGGTGTAGTCGGGCATTGTCAAAGCTCCGCATCGAGGATCATGAGCGTTGTCCCGCCCGACTTGCCGGCCGCGAAGCCAGACTGGCCAGTTGTCGCGCCACTGATGGTGAACAGCAGGACGAACTGGCCGTTCCAACTGCCAGCGATGGTCGGGTTCCCGGAATTCGGCGTGCCGTTGCCAACCCATCCGATGCCCTGACCTGTGATGGTCAGGGTGGGGAAAGCGCGCATCTGTACTGGGGTGTTGAACTGTGCAAGTGCGCCCGTCGTGCTGTACTGCGTACCCGCGGCGAACGCACCACCAGCGGGCAGCGTCGCCGCGAAGCAGTAGCGCTGGCACTGAGTCAGCTCGATCGCCGGCGGCACCAGCTCGAACGCCGTCGCCGCGGTCCCCAGTTCAAGCTGCACCTGCGCGATATCGAACGTACCGGACTGCTGCCCAAGGCCGTTTGAGCGGCCCGCATAGGTCGTGCCGGCGTCGAACCAGAACGTCAGCTGCGTATAGTCGTTGTTGTTCGTGCCCAGCGTTTTGCCGGCGATTGCCGGGATCGTGAAGGTGATCGTCTTCTTCACCCAGCCCGCGGTCAACGCCACCGTGGTGGTGCCAATGTTGATGACCTGGGACGATGGCGAACCACCGGTGCCGAACACCTGGCTGAGCTCCACGGCGATGTTCTTGGCGGCATCGGCCTTCGCCCAGAAGCTCAGCGTCATGGTGCGGCCGGCACAGTTGCGGACGCCCTCGATGTTCTGCTGAAGCGCCGCCAGGTTAGAAGCGCCAGCCGACGACGCCACGACCGTGCGCAGAAAGTACGACGGCTCCCACGGCACCACGCCCTGCCCCAGCGCAAACGCCTGCTGGCTCAATGCCGAGGTGCTGCCCACGCCGACCGATACCCAGCGATCGGCCGTGTAGCGCGTGCCAGCGGCCGCAGCAAAGGACGTGCCTCGCTGCCACACATTGAAGTTGCCGTTGATCAGCTTGTTTTTGAACGACGCCTGCCCGCTGACGCTGGCCGAGAGGCCCGAGACGCTGTCGTACAGCTCCGTGAAGTTGCCGTTGGCCTTCTGCCAGGCGACGTAGTTGGTATCGCCATCCTCGCCTTCCGGCGGCGTGCCGAGATTGATGGTCTGTTGTGCCATGTGGCTACCTCAAAAAAAGAAAGCCGCCTTGCGGCGGCTTCGTTGCGTGATTGCGTTGAATGGAGTGCGGTTACCACAGGCCGAGGCGAACGCGCAGCGTGCCCGCTGAGTCGTACACCTGCAGGAGCTGGTTGGTGATAGAGAGCCGACCTCCGCCGCCGGAGCCATTCAGCTCGAAGCTGTTGCCGCTCTTGCTGATGTGCCAGCCAGACACGTTGGGCACATAGTCCGTCGACTGGATGACATCGCCGATCATGGCGTTGGTGATCCAGCCGGTGCCGATCAGCGCCTGCGAAATGAATACCTGGCCTCCCTGGATCACGAATGGCAACGTGGTGACACCGTTGGCCACGTTGATTACCGCGAAGCGATCGGCCTGGAACAGCACCTGCGACTGGTAGGTGCCGTCCGCCTGCTGCTCCACGCCAAGGCCCATGCCGGCGCCGTAGATGTGGCCATCCGCGGTGACCTGGCAGCGCACGCTCCATGTCGCGCTCACCCTGCCGTTCAAGTCGACCACCGTGGTCGCCGTCTCCTGGACGATGGCCGTGGTGTCGTCCACCGTCGCCTGCACGGTGTCGACGCGGGACGCCAGCGCCATGTCGCCGTCTTGCTGGGCCGTCAGCTGCGACCACACACCGGCGTAGCGCGTCCTGCTGCCGGCGAACTTCGAGGCCGACCCGGCCATTTCCGGCGTCATCTGCTGGACGGCGCCGAGGATCTCCTGGCCAAGGTTCGTGTCTTCGATCAGGCCGGCGATGATCGGCTCGTAATCGGCCGGGTTGCTGCTGGCCTGGCCGTGCACGCCGGCGCCGATCGGGTAGTACGCCCCGATATTGCCGGTCTTGTCGACCAACCGAGCCCAGAAGTAGAACGAGGCGCCAGCCGCAAGCCCGTCCATCTCCAGCGTGTTCTGGGGATAGGCGAGATCCGCCATCTTCGTGGCGTCGGCCAGGTTGGGCGTGCTGGAGCGCCACACCTCCGTGCGCAGGGTGTCCTCGGCGCCAACCGGGAATGCCCACTGCAGGTGGATGCCCCAGACCTTCGACGCCGCGGTCAGGCTGGCTACCACCGGCGGCGCGCCGGTCTTGCCCAACACGTCGGTCAGCGCCGACATCGCCGGCACCGAGGCGATGCCGCCCGGGCTGATCGCCCGCACGCGCGCCAGGTAGCTGCCGGTGTAGATGCCCTGCACATCCGCTGACTGGCCGGAGACCTGGCCAGCACTGACCCACTCACCGTCGTCCCTGCGCCATTCGACCTGGTAGCGCTGCGCGCCGGCAGCCGGCGTCCAGCTGATCGTCATGACGTTGGTGGCGATGCCCTGGGTGATCACCACATGGCTGGACAGCACCACGTCGGTCGGCGGAGCCTGCAGGGTGGCCGGCAGCTGGCTGATCGGCGGCAGCTGGATGATCGTGCCGTTGTCGATCGCCTCGAACTTTTCCGGGACGTGCTGGCTACCGGTAATGGTGAAGGTCAGCGCGTCGCTGGACTTGTCCTCCCCGACCGATTGCACGCGGATCAGTTGGTTGACCAGGGTGCTTGATTCGACCGTCCACACCGCCTCCGCCGCCGGCAGCTCCGTGAACACCGGCGTGACCTGGATGTTCCGTCCGTCCACGTTGAGCACCGTGCGCGTCTGGGACACGCCGGATGGCAACACCACGGTCATGGTGTCGCCGGCCACCACCGCGTCTGGGGCGCGGTCCACAGTCACCACGGAGGTCGTGGCCGCGGTGATGCGGCCGCCCTGCCGCTTGCCCGCGCGCGCCGGATCTTGCACGCGCACAATCTGCCCGGGCGCCGCCATCGCGCCGTCCAGGCCCACCTGGAAGGTGATGGTGTCGGTCTCCAGCTGCGAGGTCAGTAGCACCCACATGCCGGCGCGCTGAGCCTGGCCCTGCGAGGTGCAGCCGAAAGCGGTGATGGCGGTGGGCTGGATGCCGTAGCGCGCCAGGCCGGCCTGGTGCTGCACATACTCCACCTTGGCGCGGTACATGTCGGCTGGGTCGTTCCAGGTGACCTGGGCGACGGTGTAGCGAGTCTTCCGGGTGGTAGCCGAATAGGTGAACTTTCCGCCGATGACGTTGGCTGCGGTGTAGGCGTACACCGGATCCTGTGGCATGTCGGCGGCCACACCGATCGCGCCGCTCGCCCAGAAGCTGATGCCACGGAACAGGCTGGCCAGGTCTGAGAGCAGCTGATATGCGTCGCTGTCCGTCTGCAGGAACACGTTGCAGGTGAAGCGCGGTTCCGTGCCGCCCTTGCCGTCGCTGACCGCCTGGTCGCAGTACTGCGCGATCCGGTACAGATCCCACTTGTTGACCTGCGCCGCGGAGATCAGATGGCCAAGGCCGTAGCGCGGGTGCGTGGCCAGGTCGTAGTAGATCCACGCCGGGTTGTCGGTCCAGGCCAGCTTGAACGTTCCGTCCCAGGCGCCGGTGTAGGTGCGCGCGTGCGGGTCGTAGTTGGTCGGCACCTGGATGATGCGGCCCCATAGGTCGTAGCCGCGAGCCGGGATGTTCGAGAACTGCGAAGCGTCGCCGCTGATCGCGATCAACGCGGTGTTCGGGTAGCGAAGCTTTGCGTCGATGATCTCCGTGTAGCTGTCGATCGTCGTGGTGTCGGCGATGGTCGAACTGTTGGCATTGGCCGTGATGCGCGTGACGCGCACGTTCCAGCCGACGGTCGCCGCAGGCAGATCCACGCGGTGCTCGCGCTGGTACTTGGTGGTGGTCTTGCCAGTGATCGCGCCGCTGTAGGCGAGCTGGTACGCGCCACCGTCGGTCTGCACCTCGATCTTGTACGAGATCGAGTAGCCATTGATGTCGCCGTTGGCGGTGTTCGCCTTCGACAGCTGCGGCACGCTGATGGTGATCCCGACGGCCGAAAGCTCCAGGTTCGTGAGCGAGCGCACCCAAGGCGCCACCTGCTTGAGCTCCACGCCGACAGCCACTTCGTTCTCGACCGCGGCATAGCCGGGAATGACGTCCTGGTCCTGGGTGCCGGTGCGCTGGTCGACGTGCACGTTCTGGAAATTCAGCGAGCCATCGGCGTTGGCCAGCGGCGTCTCGTCCAGGTAGATCGACTGCAGGCCGTTGACCAGGCCGCCGATCTCGCCCTCGCTCACGGCATCGAGGATACGGAACGACGCGATCGAGCGCAGGCTATCCGGCGACTCCACCGGCGTGCGCTGGCTGCCTCCGCCCTTGGCGCCTTCGATGAGATGCAGGTTGTCCATGCTTCGCTCACAAAAAAGCCCGCGCGAGGCGGGCGTGGGATTCGGCGCGTATGCGGCGGCGATCAGGTGTCGTAGAAGTTCTTCTTGAAGCTGCCCAGCGGCGTGCCAGTGCCGACGCTGCCGCTCGCCGGCGCGTAGTCCTCGGCGCGAATGCCGGCGGATATCACCGCCGATCCGACGATCATGCGGCCGTACAGCAGAGGCACCGGGTTGCCCTGGGCTTGCGTGTTGACGGATCCGTTGAAGACATACGACGGCTGGTTCTGTGGCGAGTCGGCCTGCTTGAGGCCCTTCGGCTGCGGCGACAGCATCTGCACCAGGCCGCCGGCGGCAATGCCGATGCCGGTGTTCAGAAGGTAAGCCGAGAGCACTGGTCCACCAACGAAGAAACTCGCGGTGATCAGGGCCGCCCCAAGGATGATGCTGAAAAGTCCCGCGCGCTTACTGCCGAGGAACACCGGGGCTATACGGATAGGCCCGTCGCTAGGGCTTCGCAGGCCTTCCTCGTTCACATTTTTCGCGCCGACGAACACAGTGAACCCGAGGCCTTTGCCCTTGGCCGATGCCAGGAAGTCGGCGAAGCCGTTGAGCTGCGATTTAAGCGCTGAGATGGCCTCGCCAACCGTGTTCGTATCCAGATGGAAGCGGAAGCTTCGGCCAAACCTTTGGCGCAACGCGCCATAGAGAATGATTTCGCGAGCAGTAGACATACTTTTTCCTGGGCAAAGAAAAGCCCGCACAAGGCGGGCCTTTCGGTTTCGGTATTCCTGCTCAGATGCAGGCTTTGGCGGTATCCCTTAATTGGTCTCCGCCGAGATAGGCCGATCGCCTGTGGAATGAAACATCCGCGCCACCATCGGCGCGCCTAATCAGCAACACCACGTCGGTTTCCGCAACAGGGTCAGGCACGATCACCTTGAACCCGTAGTCGGTGTCCTCCGCATGCACGGTTGACCAGACGCTAGTCCATTCCTGCACCACACACCGCTTGTACGACTCGGCACTTTTCGTCGTGCGCCAACTGAACTCGGGCGCCTTCTTCTCCAGGTCACCCACGCTCGCACACCCGGTAAGACCCACCATCAATGCAACCATACTTCCAGCAGTGGATACCAAAGATTTACTCACTGGTGTCGCTTCCAATCGCCAACGAATCACCTTCCGATGCCTGGCCTGAACGTGGATGCTCACGGAATATTGCTAGCGGGGTCACGCCGAATGCGCTGTAAGGCCTACCGATCAGCGTCCGCATGTGCTGGACGATCTCCGAAAAATTAGCGAGTACGTTCACGCCGTCCCCGCTTGGAAGATCTATAGGTGCGTCCGGCAACGCGTCGACGACGCCAAGTACATGCCATTCGCCCTGCACTAGGGAACCGTGTTTCAGGCCAATCATTTCTGGCACGAAAGACGGGTCTTCGTTGCCAACCACTCCCCACGCAACATCGTCCTCTGTGTGGATCATGATCTGAACGAAATCCGGCATTTCCTTAAGTATGCCGCCTGCCAGTCGAAGATGCTCCGAGTTGAGAGAAGCACCCGCAGATTTTCCGCTTTTCTTTCTTTCCTCTTTGGCCTGCGCAGCCATTAACTGTGTCGCCGGTGTCCAAATTCGCTTCACCATGCTGACGTCGAAAACGATGACGTCTCCGGTGATGAGAACGATCTGCCCGAGAGGGGCCGGCAACCCCTTATGGATCAACCCGGATTCTTGCAAGACAGTTAGCGCGTTAATCGCCAGCAGTCCGCTTGAATCGAATTGCTGCTCAAGAGCCTCGGTTGCCTGACTGGTAACCGAACCTTCTCCGGTGGCGACCAGACTGGTCACCTTGAGGCCACCGGCATTGCTGCCAGATTGCGAAGAAGTGCGCTTGACGACGGTAATGATTCCTTCGTCACTCAATTGCGCCAGCAGCGTCGCGAGCCTCCCCCGATTTACATAGAGGAAGTCAAAGACGGAATCGTCCTTTTCCTTGTCGTGCCCCACGATGGATCCTCTCCTGGACTCGTTTGACCTGCTCGTTGAAGACCTTTTCTTCCTCGATCAACGACCGCGCGAAATCGCCAAAGGCGCGCTGCTCTTTCTCCCCGAGATGGGGCTTGGTCGCCTGGAACAATTTCTGGAGCTTGGCATTCATCGGTTTCGAACCGGTCTCGGTCTGCGGGGGAATCATCACACCATCCTTGTGCAAAATGGTATCACCATGTTTGTAAAGGAGTTATTTACGCAAAGTGGCTGAGCCGCGCCACCTTCACGGTGGCTTCCAGCCAGTACCCACCGAACACTTCGCGGCACGACAGCCGCCCGTGCATGTGGTGCAGCATCTGCCCGTCACCGAGGTAGACGCCGGCGTGGTTGGGCACCAGGTTGCGGCTCCGCACCTGCATCAGGATCAGGTCGCCGCGCTGCAGTGGCGGCGCCGCGGCTTCACCCTTGCGCCACACCACCCGGAACCCAGCGCCAGCGAGCGCGACATCCCCGTACATGTCCGAGGCGCCGTCATCCCACCAGCCATCGGCACGCGGCGGGCTGGGCAACGCCAGACCCCACTCCGTGGCGTACCAGTCGTGGCACAAGGTCCAGCAGTCGAGCAGGCCGTGCACGAACGGGCGGCCGACCAGCGGCGGCACGTAGCCGGCGGGGTTCAGCCGCAGCACGTCGGCCGGCTTACCGTCGGGCATGCCGATGATGTACCAGGGCAGGCCCGAGACCTCGCACATGGCCCTGTCCTGCTCACTGGGCCGCGAGGTGGCGTCTGGGTGGCTGTGCACGACCGCCACCACCTCGCCGGCGTCCTCGGCCGCGGCGTAGTCCTCCGGGTGCAGCACGAAGTGCTCGGTGGCGTCGGTCGCCATATTCCGGCACGGCCAGAACCGCTCCTTGCCCTTCTCGATCACCACCAGGCCGCAGGCCTCGCGCGGGTATTCGGCCGCCGCGTGCGCGCGCGCCGCGTCCATCGTCGTGTCATTCATGAGCGCAGCAGGCCAGCAGCAGGGAACGAACCATACGGCAGCGGGTTGTTTGCCCCGAAGCGCAGCTTGCAGGACGACAGTCGGCCGCCGCAGGCGTCCTGCGCCGGGTCGCTGGTGGGCGTGTCGTCGGCCTTGGCCACCGGCGGGCCGCTGTATCCGCAATACGGGCCGCGGTAGCCGCCGCGCTGCAGCCAGCTGCACGAGTTGGCGATGATCTTCCGCCCGGGCAGCTGCTGCTGGCCGAAGTCGAGCGCCGACGACAACTCGAACTCCACCAGCTCGTTCGTCTCGGACGACTTCCGCTCGATGAACCACTTGTCCAGCGGGAACTCCTGGGCAGGATCCGCGCCCGGGCGGCCATCCAGGTACTGCTCCAGCGTGCGGTGACGCGTCAGCACCGAGCCGACCAGATCCTGGTAAGCCAGGCACATGGCGGTGATCGTGCCGTCGACGTTGCCCACCTGCAGGGTCGGCATCGGCGGCTTGTCCGGCGTCAGCTCGAAGCCGTCGGCGTAGATCGGCCAGGGATCGTACTGCTGGCCCTGCCACATGATCGGGCCTTCCATGGTGTAGCCGTGGAAGCGGACGACGTCGCCGGCGCCGCCACCAGTGATCGCGGTCGCGTCGAGCTCGAACAGCACCACCATGCCGCCGGGCTCAAGTTTCTGGACATCGGCGGTGATGGTCATGGCGCGAACACCTGCTGGAACGTGGCTGAAAGGGTGTACATCCCCGCGCCCATCGCCTGCTCGGTGTAGCTCTCGCAGACGTACAGGCCCTGGGGATTGTTGGGCGGGGTGAAGAGGAACGCCGTCGCGCCCAGGCGGACATCAAGGAAGGCCTTGATGGCTGCGGTGTAGGCGGCATTGCCGCGGAACGAGACCGGCCACGACTGCACCTTCGTGTTGATGCCGTCCGGCACACGCTGCGAGTAGCCGTCGCCGAACTGCGCCTTGCGCACGCGCAGCGTGGTCTGGCCCGTTGGGTTGACCAACGGGCACCAGGTGAAGAGATCAGGCATTGGTCACCATCCTGCGCAGAATGCCGCCCGGCCGCTGCTGGTTGACGAGTTCGCGCACCACCAATTCCTTCACCACGCCGGCGAGCTGGTTCGCGGAATCCTGGCTTGCGCCGCTCGTCGTTTCGGTGGTCGTGCCGTCGTTGTTGACCGTCACGTTCACGTATACGGCAACGCCACCGTTGCCAGCAGCACCACCACCGGCCGTAATGCCCAGGCGGCCATCCGAACCGCGCCGCAGCGGCAGGATCGCCTCCGGGCCCGCCTCGCCCATCAGGCCCGCGCCCTTGGCGAACGCGAACGTGGTGGGCGAGCTGACCACCTGGCCGGAGAACTTCGACAGGCTGGCCGAGCTGTACACGCCGCCCTTCGCGTTGACCTGGCTGACGAAACCCTGGCTGTTGTAGCTGAGCCCACCCTGCCCGTTCGTACCACCGAAGCCGCCACCACCGAAGATGGACAGCAGCACCTGCGATGCCAGGATGCGGAGCTCCATCTTGGCCAAGTCAGCCAGGAACGACGTGACCAGGCTCTTGAAGCTGATCTTGCCGGTGGTGACGAACGCCACCAGCGCGTCGGTCCAGCTGTTGATCGTGCCGGTGACCAGCTGTTCGGTCTGGCCCGACACGTTGGCGGCCTGGTCGGCCCAGTTACGCATAGCGCGCTGGGCGCCGCGGCTCCAGTCCTGCTCGGCCTTGAGCATCGTGTCGGAGGCGTCCAGCGCCGCCTGCGTGCGGTCCGCCTCGTACTTCTTGATGAGCGCCAGCTTTTGGTCGTATTCCTGCTGGGTCATCTGGACCCGATTGCTCGGGTCGTTGAGCTTGGCCAGCTCCGCCTCGCTCTCGCGGTGGATATCGATCAGCTGACGTTCCAGCGCGATCTGGCGGTCGCTCATCCCGAGGCTGGCCACCTGCAGGTCGAGCGCCTGCTTGTCGGTCGCCAGGCGCTGATCCATCGCCGCCTTGTATTCGTTGATTCCCTTCTGCGCCTGGCTGATCTGGCGGTCGTAGTACTGGTTCGTCTGGTCGATGGCCGCGCCGAGATCCTTCTGGACCTGGGTCAGCGAGGCGCCGCCGGCGATTGCCTTGCCGCCTTCCTCGGCTAGCTTGCGGATCGCCTCCACGCGCTTGTCGACGGCCTTGTCGTCCGTGCCCATGTTCTTCGCATAGGCCTCTTCCACCAGCTGATTGAACTTCTCCAGCGCGGCGTTGGTCTTCGGCACGCCGGCAAAGCCCGCGCTCAGATCCTCGCGGTTGTCGACGGTCGGAATCTTCGGCAGCGGCTTGGCCGCCTTGTTCTTCGCCGCCTCCGCGGCGATCTCGTAGTCGGCCAGGCCGGTGGTGTTGTCGTGGATGGCCTTGATGTTCTTCTCGGCCTCGGCGTTGATCCTGGCCACGGCCGCGGCGAAGTCGTCGGCCGCCGCCGTCGCGGGGCGCAGGCGCTTCTCCACATCGCGCAGGTCAGCCACGCGGCTGCCCTGGAACGGAAGCTTCTGTAGCAGGTCCGCCTCGCTGCCGGCGAGGTCCGCCAGCATGGTGCGGATGGTGTTGAACGACCCGACCGCGCCCGCCTTGATGGCCTCCCAGGCGATCATGGCGCCCTGCTTGATCCGCTCCCAGCCCGTCAGTAAGCCGTCCACCAGCGCGATGCCGGCCAGGCGCACCTCGAGGAACTGATCGCGCAGGTAGCTGCCGATCTCCCAGCCGACGAAGGCTGCGGCCAGCAGTTTCAGGCCGACACCGAGGACGCCGACTTCCTTGGTCGCGGTCTTGAAGCTGGCCGCGGTGGCCGCGCCCCACTCCGACTGCGCAACGATCAGCGCCTTGAGCGCCGCCAGCTGGCCGCCGAGGCTGGCGATCCAACGCGCTCCGTTCAAAAGCAGGTTCTGCGCATAGACCGTGGCGGCGATCTCGCCGAGCGTCTTCACCGCGTCGATGATCGCCAGGAAGTTGTCCACCACCGCCTGGGCGGCGGCGGAGATATCGGCGAGCACCGCCTTCCACTGATCGCCGCGGAAGAACGTCGCCGCCTTGGTGGCAAGGTCCGCCAGCACCGGCCCGAGCGTGGTGGCCAGCTGGTTACCGACGCCCTTGCCGACGAACGACAGCTGCTCCAGTGCGTCGTTGAAGCGCTCCGCCGTCGGCGCGGCATCCTTGCTGACGATCAGGCCGAAGTCCCTGGCCATCTTGACGTAGTCGTCCAGCCCGGCCTTGCCGCCATTGAGCAGCGGGATGAGCTGGGCGCCAGCCTTCCCGAACAGATCCGTGGCCAGCGCAGTTTTCGTCGCCCCGTCCTTGATCTGCGAGAAGCGATCAGCGACCTCACCGAACAGCTGCTCCATCGGCTTCATCTTGCCGCTGGCATCAGTGACGGAGATGCCCAGTGCCTTGAACTGCGCGACCTGCTCGCGGTTGCCGGCGGCGGCCTTCGTGGCGGCCTGCTCCAGCTTCACCTGGGCCTTGAAGAAGCCCTCGCCATCCACGCCCGCCTGCTGGGCCGCCAAGCGCCAGCCGGACAGGGTCTCGGTGCTGACGCCGACCTTCTGGGACAGCTTGCTGATCTCGTCCTGGACGTCCAGCGCGCTGCGGATGAACTCCGTGACGGCGCCCACGCTGAACGCGCCACCGATCGCCGTGGCGATGGTAGTGAGCGTCCGGCGGATCTCGCGCGCGCGCTGCTCGGCCAGGCGCGCAGCGCGTCCCAGGTCGGATTCCAGCTTGGCGATGCGCGCCTCCAGGTCGATGGAGACGGTGCCGACGTTGTTGGTCATAGGTCACCGGCGGGGACTGGAAGCGGCGAAGGCCTGGACAATCGACGCATCCAGACCAGGAACATCGGGTGGCGCATCACCGCCGAGGGTGTGCATGTTGTTCGAGGGCCCGTCGGCCACCTCCACCATCGGGTACACCCGGGCGAAGGCGATCCAGCTGTGAAACTCCGACCGGGTCATGCGACGGCGCAGTTCAGCCACCGTCGCGCCTAGGCGGAGGGCGAGGACATGCCAGAAGAAGTCCTCGCCGGCCCGCCTCAGTTTTTTTCTTGTTCCTCGATGACCGCGGCCTGGTCAGCGCCATAGCCATGGATGTCCAGGACTTCCTTGATCAGCGCGTCCAGCAGCGGCCGCCGCATCGCCCTCGCCTCGGCGAAGGTGATGGACGAGCCGTCGGGGCGCCGCACGCACGCGGAGACCGCGCGTGCGGCCAGCGAATCGGCCTTCTCGGGGTCGCGCACGCCCTTGCTGTTGGTGGTGCTGAACACGCGCGTGCATTCCGCGTCGCACAGCTCGCTGATGAAATAGGTCCGGGACTTTCCGTTGATGGTGATCTCGCGCTCGAAACCGTTGGGAGCCTCGAACTCGTCCAGTTCGATCTTTTTCTCTTGATTCATGGGTATGCACCGTGATGTAGGTGCCGCCGGCGCGCGAGCTGCGCCACGGTGAGAAACGCAGGGGTTTCCCGCGCGCCAGCGACGAAACGAAATGGTCCACCGTTGGGAGGCTTAGGGCGCCTTCTGCGTCAGCGTCCAGGGGCCGGAACGCTGGATCACCAGCTCGTAGCGCCAGACGTTGTTGCCTTCCATGGTCCAGCTGAAATCGGCCAGGTAGCCCTTGAAGCTGATGCCGGTGCGCGTGGTCGGCGGCGTCAGCACGGTGGCGGTGATGGTCGGCGCCGTGGTGGCGTCGGACCCGCCGATGTACCACTGCACGACATCGCCCGATTCCTTGAGCGTGATGAGCTCGGGCAGCAGGTCATCCGTGCTCTCGTAGATGCCGCCGATGGTGACCTGGCCAGGCGTGGCCATGCCGCCCTCGTACTCGCGTTCCACGGAATTCAGGCAGGTGACATCGACCTGGTCGCGCGGGCCGGCGAGGCCGCTGATCGAAGTGGCGCAGCCGATCTTGTCGACGGCGACGGCGTCCGGGCTGACAAAGACGTCGGTGCCCTGGGTCTTGATCTTACCCATGGTGATTTCCTCGGTTTGGGTTGATGGCGGGCACAAAAAAAGCCCGCGCTATGGCGGGCTTGTCCGGTGCCCGGCGTGCCGACCGGGCTCCTTGGAAGTGGTTTAGCGTTCGTCCCAGAAGGACCAGTCGCAGCCGACGCGGAACAACTTCGTGTCCGGGTCTTGATCCTCGATGTAGCCGCCGGCCATGTAGCCATACGGGTCGAGCGCATCGCGACACGCCATGTAGATCGCGTTCGCGGTGTCGAAGTCATCCGCCCATGCATGGATCTGCGCGCGGTCGTAGTCGAGATCCGGGCGGCGGTTGAGATAGGCGACCGGATCCACGCCCACGCCGCCAATCACGATGTACGGCGCGGGCGTTCCCTGCGGCGCCACTACGCGATAGATACCTTCGCCGACCAGCGCCACCACCGCGGCGTCGCCGGAGAGGATGGGAAAGGTCTGCGTGATCATCCGGCGCCCCCGCGTTTGGCCAGCTGGACCGTCGCGTCAACCCGCTTGCGCAGAGTCTCGGCGAAGATCGTCACAGCGGCGCTCTTGTTGCTCTCGAAGGCCGGGCGCATGAACGGATAGGCTGGCATGCGGGATGTGCCGAACTCCAGCCATCGGGCCTTGTTCTTGTTCAACACATCCTCATAACGACTGCCCGCGCGCCGGAGTCGGCGATTCAACTTGGTGTTGGCATATTTCCGGCGCTTGCCGCGCAGGGTGATGGTGTATCGCTCCGTCGCTCCGGACGCCGCAGGATTGCGATCGCGCCGAATGACGATGTTGTCGCGTAGATCACCCGTCCGAACGCGCACGCGCTCCTGTGCCGTCACCTTGAACGGCTTCGCCCCGGCGAACAGCGCCGCGCGGATCGGGCCGCCATTGCGGCCAGCCAACGCCGACGGCAGCGCGCGCAGCGCCGCCAGCGTTTCGTCCAAGCCTGTGATTTTCAGTTCGTCAGCCACGGTTGACTCCCTCGCTGACCAGCAGCGTGAGATAGCGGCGCATCGTCTTCGTGTCGGGGAGCACGCCTGCGATGTTGTAGATCTTCCCGGTCAGCTCATCGCGCAGGCGCATCTGGGCCTGCACGCCATCCATCCAGCGTATGACCGCCTTGCCGGTGATCTGCGACTGCATGGACTGTGCCGCGATGAACTCGCGCGCATTCAGTGAGGCCAGCTCGACGGGGATCCCGTCTTGCACCAGAGTCCACGTTTCGACGGTGCCGCCGCTCGTCGTGTTCTTGCCACGCACCGGCCGCTCCAGCGCCATCCGCTGGCGAAGGCGCCCGGACCTCACAGCGTCACCACTTTCGCCAGCGAAATCAGGCGGTCGAAGGCTGGGTTCTCGATCGCTACGCCGGTGGTCATGGTCGACTCGCTGTTTTCGTAAAGGTCGGCCACCAGCATGAGCACCGCTGCGCGCAGCGCCGGATGCACGTTGGCGCCATAGTCCGGCGTGGCCGGATCACCGTCCATCGCAGGTGCGGCGCCGACGTCGTAGGTAACCGATACCGCCCCGGGAACGCCCTGGGTGCATGGCCATGGCTTCCGCGGCGCGTGCGCCACGCGCCCGGGCACGCTGTCCGTGTCTGCCGCATACAGCGCCGGATCAAGCGTCTGGCGCACACCGTCCGTGTCCAGGTAGGTGACGCTGTGTACCGCCGCCACATCGCCGCCGGGAAGGCGCAGTGGCGATTCGAACCGATCGTAGGTGACGCGCCAAGTCTGCCGCACCAGCGCGCGGTTCGCCGCCGACTCGACCGTCACGCGAGCCGCAGCGATTTGCAGTGCCAACAGGTCGTCGTCGTCAGTTCCGATCGAGCGCAGCTGCTTCCGCGCAAGCTCGATGGTCACCGGCTCCCCTGCAGGGGGCGTGACCAGAACGACGCTCCGCACGTTGTAGGGCATGCGGACCGACGACGGCGTCGGCAGTCCGAACAGGGGGCCGATGAACTGGTACATGTCTTACTTCTCCGGCGGGGCCGGAGGCGCGGGCGGATCCTTGGATGCCGGAGCGCCATCATCGCCGATCACGGCCGGATGCTTCTCGGCGTCGGGCACGCTCTTGAACTGTGCCTTGTCGTCCAGCGCTCCCTCGGCGAGACCGTCTTTCAGGGCCTGGCCGCGGATATCCGCAAACACGCCCGCTTTCGCTCCGCGAAAATCGCGCAGCACTCGAACCATTGCCATGGCGTAGCTCCCATCTGAATTGGAAAGAGATAAGCGCCGCGCGGAGAGCCCGCACGGCGCAACTTGTTGCATGAGTCGCCGAACGCGGCTTAGGTCGCCGAGTTCACGTACGCCTTCACCGATCCGCCGACGTCGATCTGGTTGCCGCCGGAGCGCATCCAGGCCAGAAAACCAACCTGGCCCTTCTTGGTGTAGGCCGAATCAGCGAAGCGGAAGACGATGAAGCCCATCACGTCGCGGATCATGTAGGTGCTCAGATCGCCGAAGAGGATGGACTTGGCGTTCGCGGCCATGTCCGGCATCTGCTGGTTGATCTGGAAGCCGCTGCCGGCCAGGGTGTCCGGAATGCCGGCGGCAATGCCGTTGTCGTAGTAGCCGGGGATGAAGATCGGGCGCTGCTGGTTGTCCTTGAGCTTCCGGATCTTGCCCAGCGTTCCGTCGTTGAACATGAACTTGGCCTTGCCACCCTCGCGATACGCCGGATCGACCGAATGCTGCAGGTCGACAAAGTCGTCGTAGATCAGGGTGGTGGACTGGCCGGTCAGGCCCACCTTGCCGACGGGGGCGGCCACAACGATGCCCCGCGGCTCGTTGACGCCGGTGCCCACCGTGAACTTGCGGTTCTGGATGCGACCCAGGCGCGTGCCCAGGCGCTTGGCCAGGAAGGATTCCAGGTCGACGGCCGTGTCCTGCAGCAGCTCGAACGGCACCGTGATGACTTTCGAGCTGAACTTGTAGACCGGAATACCCACGGTGCCGAACGTCGCGTCCTGGTCGCTCGCGGGCTGGTTCTCCGGGACGATCTCGCCTTCCTCGCTGGTGCCGTCGGACGTCGGGAAGCTCAGCGGATTGCCGCCGCTGGTCTGGAACACCGTGGCGACCTGGCGCATGCCGCCGAAGGCCTTGAGGGCTTCCGTGATGCTGCTGACCAGGTCGGTGGGAACCGTGTAACCGCCGGCGGAGCCGTTGGCCGGGTCGCCGGACATGTCATTGCGGACGATCCGGTAACCGTCGTTCTGCGGCACCATGACATCCTTGACGGCCGCCCACTCGTCCTCGTTCAGCGCCTTGTCGCCACCGCGCAGCCACTTCTTGATGGTGGCGCCCGCCGTGATCTTGCCGTCGGCGTTGGTCTCGCGCACTCCCAGGTTGCGGAAGTGCTTATCCGCTTCCAGGTCCAGCTGCTTCTGCGTGCGGTTGATCTCGCCGTCGATGCTGGCGATTTCGTCGTGGATCTTGTCGAACTGCTCGTTGTGTTCGGGCTTCCACTTGTCGCCCGGGTTGCTGTCGAGAAGCGTGCGGGCTTCGTTGGCCAGCGCGTTGCGGCGCTCCCGCAGGGCCAGGATCGGCTGAGGCATTTCAGTTTCCTTTGGGCAAAAAAAAGCCGCCCGATGGCGGCTTGGTTGGCTGCGTGCGGGGAGACCTTACGCAGTGGTCGATTCGAGCAGCCGGAACAGGCGGCTCGCACGTTCATGGTCATGGCTGGCTTGCGCCGCCGGCGGCGGAGCAGGTGCAGCGGCCGGTGCAGGCGCGGGCGCCGGAGCAGGAGCGACCGCGGCGGAAGACAGCTGTTTCGGTACGCGAGCGAACGGAAGCCCTTCCAGGTTCCATTGCTTGGCGCGGTTTTCTGCAGAACCGTCGCCACCTTCCTTTTCTTCGCCATCGTCACCCTGCAGGCCATCGGCCAGGCCGGAAGCAACCGCTTCCGTGTCGGTGAACCAGGTCTCAGCCGCCATCCAGGCCTTCGCCTGGTCGACGCTGACACCGGATTTCGCGGCGTACTGCTCGGCGATCTGGTTGTCGATCTTCTCCAGCAGGCCGGCCATCGTGGTGAGGTCGGTACTGTTGCCGATCGCGACGGTCCACGCCTGGTGCACCATCAGCATCGAACCCTTGGCCATCAGGGTCTTGCTTGCAGCATTGGTGAGAAACGTGGCGGCGCTGGCGGCCATGCCGTCGACGTAGGCGACGATCTCGCCCTTGAAGTCGCGCAGAGCCTGCGCCATGGCGACGCCCTCGAAGACGTCGCCGCCGGGGGAGTTGATGCGGACGTTAAGGCGCGCCGCGGTGGACTGGCGGACGGCCTTGACGAAGTCAGAAGCCGGAACGCCGTCGCCCCAGAAGTCCGACCCGATCACGCCGTACACGTAAAGCGTGTCCTCGCCGTCGCCCTGCACCAGTTCGCAGCGCGTCGCGGTGCCGGGCTTATTTGCCCGGAGTAGGTGGATCTTGTTCACTGCTGCCTCCATTGGGCGGATCGTTGGGGCCTTTCGGCTGGGGTTTCGCAAGCTCATCGCCGCCTTCTATCGGAGGCAGCTTTTCCATCTTGCGAACTTCATTCGCGACCATCCACGCTGGGTTCTGTGTGCCGCCGAGGGCCGCCTTGTAGTAGTTCGCGCGCGCCGTTGCATCGCCGCGCATCAGCCCGTCGACGTTCCAGCGCAGGAAGGTTCCACCGCGTCGGAACAGCTTTCGGTTGCACTCGTTCTCGATCCTTCCCAGGTGCGGCGCAAGCGTGTAGTTGATGAAGCCCTGGCCGAGCTGCTCCAGACCGCTACCGAACGACGTGGCTTTCTCGGTGACGCCGATCATGTGCGGCGCTACGCCGAAGGCGCGCGCGATGTCCTCGATCTGCCACTTTCGCGATTCCAGCAGCTGGGCATCGACGGCCGACATCGTCAGCTGCTTGACTTGCATGCCCTCGGTCAGCACCAGCGGCACGCCATTCGGACCGCTTCCGGTGTACTTCGCGACCCAAGCAGCGCGCAGCTGTTCCTGCTGCTTATCGTCCATCTTCTTATCGGTCGTGATCGCGTGCTGCGGCTGCGCCCCCTGCGAAAAGAACTTACCGGCGAACTCGTCAGCGCGCATGGCAATGCCGATGCCGTTGCGTGCGCCCCACTGAATGACCGACAGCGACGTCATGCCATTGAAGCCAAGGCCCGGAAAATGGAGCATGTCGTCCTGCTCCACGCCGAACGATCCGTCGGGGGTGCTTACGTAGTACACCAGCCGCGGCTGCTGGCGAGGATCCTTAGGCGCCACGCGATCCACGAATACCTGCTCACGGGTGAGCGGGAGAAACGAATCGGGCGCGAGCGTGCGCGGATTACGCACGATGTATGCGAAGGAATCGGCGCGCAGCAGCATCTGCGAGACGATGAACTCCATAAATGCCGTGGAAGTGAATTGCGGACTTACAGACTCGTTGAATAGCCACCACAAATCGTGATTGTGGACAGGAATAGAATTGCCGTCGGCATCCCTACGGAATATGTCCACCGGCAAGCTGCCAATCGCGCCAGCGATCAACCGCACGCAGGCATAGACGGCAGACACGCGCATGGCGGTCGCGCTGGTGACGACCGCGCCGGCGTCGGTCGGCATGTCCATGAACAACCGGAGCATGCCCTCGCGGTCGGAACTGACCACGACGTCGCCGACGTCGGCCATGTTCCCAATAACCGGCTCCACGCGATCGCGCGCCGGCTCCACATTGCGGCGTAGCCAGTTCATCATCAGTCGATCACCACAAAGCCCTGTTCATGCACGTCCGGCTCTTCGGCCGGGCCCAGCGACACGCCGACAGCCATGAACAGCGCCGCCATGTCGTCAATCTTGTCGGGCGACCGCTTCTTGTCCGGCGCCTGATTGAGGTTGCTGTCCTTACGCGCCACAACGTTCGAGGCGTTCCACGTGAGCAGCGGATCGCCGCCGTGCACCAGCTTCCCGCCCACGTAGGCAATCTCCACCGCCTGCATCGCGGGCTGGTAGCTCTTTGTGCCCTGGATGAACTGCACCATCGGCAAACCTTGCGTGACCAGGCGATTGACCAGGTCCGCGGCGTTCCAAGAGTCGTAGCCGATGGCGAGCGGCTGGAACCGCTCCCACGCAGCCACGATGTCGGCCTCTACAACGGCGTAATCAACGACATCGCCCGGCGTCTGCTTGAGCAGGCCCTGTTCCACCCAGGAGGCATAGGGCACCGTAGCGCGCTCCGTGCGCACCTTGACCTGATCTTCGGGAACCCAGCGCCACCCATAGGTGTAGTACACGCCGTCTACCAGCCACACGAGGCGGAAGGCGGTGATATCCATCGTGCTGGACAGGTCGAGGCCACCCCAGCAGGGATGTCCGGCCAACCAATCCAGGTCGACCTTTCCGCCGCAGCGCCGCCATTTCGTCAGGTCGATCCAACCTGATGCGGTGGACGCCGGACGGTTGAGCCGCTTGATCCGAAACTCGGACAGCTTCGACGGCATCCGCTTCGCTTCCACCCATTCCTTGCGGATGGCTGGAATCAGATTCGGATTTGCGTCATGCAGCGGGTTAGCTTTGCGCCAAGCCTTCTCGTCGTGATCTTCGTCCTTGTCGTCCACCGCGAAGAACACGGCGAGGAAGTGATCGGCCTCCTGACCGAACACGCCCTTGAGCAAGTCTTTCGCAAACTTGCGCAGGTCTTCCCACGGGCCAGGGTTGAGATAGCCCTCGGTGGTAGTGAAAAGGAACAATGCCGCGCGCCGCGCGCCAGCCGCGGACTGCAGCACGTTGAGCAAATCGGGAGTCTTATGCGCGTGGATCTCATCTAGACCGACGTGCGATGGGTTCAAGCCGTCCTGCGTACTGGCCTTAGCATGCAGTGCCTTGAACGAGCCGGAGATTTCCATCCGGCTGATGGCCTTGGCCCACACACCCAGGCCGAAATAGTCGCGCAGGTCCGGCGTCTTCTGCACCATGGCCTGCGCCAGCTTAAGGATGATCGCGGCCTGGCTATACGTCGTCGCCGCGGTGATCACCTGGGCGCCTGGCTCATCCTCGCAGCAGAAGCAATACAACAGGATGGCCGCGGCCAGGGTCGACTTCGCGTTCTTGCGCGCCACGGCGAACAGCGCCGACGTGAAGCGCCGCGTACCGTCATGGTTGCGGAACCCGAACAGCTGCACGACGAAAAAGACATGCGACCGGTGCAACTGGATCGTTGGCGTTTCCCACACGCCCTCGATGTGCGGCAGCTTTTCGATGAAGTCGCACGGGTCGTTCGCTTGCCACTCATCGAAGATGAAAGGCGGCCGCTTCGTCTTGGCGCGCTTGAGGTCCGCGAGGAAGCGCTTAGCCGCCTGCTGGATCAGCAGTCCATGGCGCTCTCGCTTCTTGTCGGCGAGGACTTCGTTGGCATAGTCGATGGCTATGCCAACGTAATCACCCTCCCTTCGCTTTGGCGCCGTTGCGCGCGAACTGGTTGGCTTTCGGTTTTTCGCCAAGCTGCCTCACCTTGCCTTGCGCAACGGGCGTCATGCCGAAGTCGTTCACCATGTTTCGGTACTGCGCCAACATGTGGCCGGTCGGTGCGACGCCGGCGGCGTACTGCTGGACGATCTGGCCGTGGAGTGCGCAGAGCACACCGAGAGGACCGAGGCTCACCTCGGTAAGCAGTCGGTTCGCCAGCAAGATCGCGGACAGGCGCTCCCATTCCTTCTGCGCGTGGATGTTGGGGAGCCATTCGGGCGGCAGCGGCGCGATGTCGATCAGCGGCATTTCCACCGCGTCGCGCACGAGGCGGTCAGCACGGTCGGTGCCGCCGATCACCTTCAGGTTGTGGGGCTTCCGGGGAGTGGGCATCGCAAAAACCGTTTTTCTGATGTGACGGTGCAAAAAAAAGGCTGGGCGCCCGGTGTCCGGGGTGGTTGCCCTCCCAACTTTTGATCCCCCCGGTTGTTAAATGAAACTGAACGGCGTTCAGAATCACTTAACAATCGCCGTTTGTTAAGACAATCTGAATGTGATTCAGGTTCGCTTAACATTTGCGGCTCGGGCCGCTTCGCGCGCCGTCTTGTCGCGGTGGCATGGCGTGCGGCACAGGGTCTGCAGGTTGTTCAGGTCGTCCGTGCCGCCTTCCGACACTGGCTTGACGTGGTCGGCGTCCAGCTCGTGCTCGCGCCCTACTCGACCGCACAGCTGGCAGGTGTACAGGTCGCGCTCGAACACCTCGATGCGCAGTCGCCGCCATGGCCTGCCGCCGCGTCCTTGTCCCCATCGCTCCACCGGTGAATCGGGCGACAGCACTGGGCTGTGAGTCACGTAGTGCACGGGTGTCACAGGACGGCGGACACGGAACGTCGGTGGCTTGGCAGGCATCAGTCTTCGATCAGCGAGCCGTCCATGTAACGCGGCCGGTTGTCCACTTCGGGTTGGTCTTCGACCGGCGCGGCAATGGCATCGGCGAGTGCATGCAGCGCTACAGCCTGCGCCTGCACTGCCTCGGCCAGTGCCACCATGCCGGCCATGACGTCGCGCATCATCGAAGCCAGCGCGACTATCGAATCCGCATCCGTGATCCCACTATCAGCCTGCCGATTCGTCTCGTTGCTCATCGCTGACCATTCCTTCCTGAGCCGCACGCAGTTGGTCCGCGCACATGCGCGCTGCCGCCGCCATTCCGATTCGGAGGTTGCGATCGCCTTCATGGCATCGACCGCGGTTCATGCGTTTAGCCTGGCTGTCCCAGAACTTGGCCTTGGCTTCCCACTCACGCGCCAGCGCTTCGGGATCGAAGCTCACGGCACCTTGTCCAGCAGGCGCGCCAGCCAGTAATGCAGCCTGGACCGTGGCTTCGCCCACTTCCGCTCGGTGTCGTTGAGCGCGGTGATATCCGGTCCACGCACCACGCATTCGATGGTGGCTGACCAGACGTTATCCACCTCGCCGACAAGGACGATGCGCCGGATGGCAGGCACTTCCTGGCCATCGGGCATCAGCACCTTGGTGCCTTGGCACACAATCGATGCGGTCCCATCGGCGTACTTGCCCGGGACGATGCGTAGATATTCCATGGTCAACCCTCATTGCGAGGCGCGGCGGCCTGCAGCTGCTTGCACTCGGCCGCTGGCTTCTCGTGGTTGGCGGTGGTGATCCACCAGGCCAGGCAGCGCATCCGCGCGGCGCAGGTGTTGTACGCCGTGTCGGCGCTTATCCAGTTGTCTTTCATGTCCCGGACCAGCTTGGTCTGGACATAAGCCGGTGCGTCGCACAGCGCCAGCAGGCCATCAGGTGGGCGCTGGGGGACGACTTTGGTTTCCGTCATGACCACCGGCACCTTGGCAGGGCCGACCGTCGAGCAAGCAGCCAAGCTCAGCAGGGACAGGAGTGTCCAGCAGCGCGCGCGCATCAGCATTGTTCTTCTCCAGCTCGGCAATGCGCCGGCGCAGGCTTTCGCCCTTCTCGCCAGCTTTGTTCAGTTCGCCATGCAGCGAGGTCAGCGCCTGGTTGTCGACGTCGCGCAGGCGGCGCAGCTCAGTCAGAGCCGCATCCTGCTGACGATTCACGTCAGCCTGCTCCGTCACCGTGCCGCTAAGCGTGCCGACGGTGCCGCTCAGTTTGGTGACCTGTTGCGCCAGCTCGCGCCGCTGCAACCAGATCGCCAACGTGAATCCCGCGAGCGAAACCACGACTGCGATCAGCGCGTATTCGATGATCAGCCGCGCCTTGCCGGTGATCCGCGACCACGCCGTCGTGCCAACCGTCGATCCAGCCGCCTTCACCGCGGCGAACGCGTTACTTAGAAGGGTCATCGTCCGGATTCCTGTTCAAGCCCAGCCGCCCCCAGATAAAACGCTGCAGCATCTGGATGCTCGCCGAAGCGCCCAGCCAACCGCTTACGCCGACAGTTACCGCCGTCATCGGTTGACTCCAGTTGCTCGCCTGGCACATCCACATGGCGAACAGTCCAACCAGGCCTGCACCGAGGGCCTGGACTACCGTTTCCCGCAGGCGCACCGGCTTGCCGGCGTCCATGCGCGCGAAGATGTGACCTAGCGCGCCAGCGAAGGACGCCAGCAGCAGATAGGCCACACCCTGCAACCACGCAGCCACATCGATCAGCTGGCTCGGCTTCTGCGGATCGTTGTCACCGAGCATGCCGCGCTCCCTGTGCTGATTGAGCCGTCACGAGCGGCGACTGAATAGGTCCGCCTCTTCTGCACGGCGGTTCACGAGCCCCTGCAGTACGCGCCCGGCGGCATAAACGTAGTCGCCGAATCGCCCCTGCGCGCCGGCGTAGTCGCCTGCATTCAGTGCGGACAGCAGGCCGGGATAGCCGCGCGGACCGACGTTGTACGTAAGGCTCACCAGGGCATCGAATTGGTTCTGGGAGACCGGTACACGCACATTGAGGCGCACCGCCGCTTCCGCCCACGCCAGGTCTTCCTTGAGGAACTGCTCCGCCTGCGCGCGGGTGATGGTCTGCCCCGGCTGCACGCCCTTGGTGTGGCCATAGCCGATGGTCCACGGCGCGCCGCCCGTTCCTGGGTCGGGATAAGCCGTGGCGCTGTAGCCTTCGAAGCCAGCGATCATTTCGATGCCGTTCTGGCTGATGCTGAAATTTGCCGCGCTCGGCATGACGTGCTCCAGAAACGAAAAACCCCGCCAATGCGGGGAATGGGATTACCGCGCCAGATGCCAGGGTCCGCTCAGCGGATTGCCACTTCCTGGTTATCGACCTACGGGCACCGCGGTAATGATGATCGCGACCCGGACAAGCTCGGTGGTCCGAGCTTCCGGAAGGATGTTGTGCTGGGCATCGAGCAACGCCTGCGCTTCCGCCTCGGACTCGCACAGCGTGGCCGAACAGAACTCCAGCGTTTCGGGGTCACGTAGCACCCAACCGGTGCGGGTACTGGCATCAGCTCGCAGTTGCATCGTGCCTCCAGAAAAGCAAAAAGCCCGGGCGGTAGGCCCAGGCTTTCGTTCATCCACGCGATGTCACGTTGCCCATTTTCGACAGGAAATTTAATTAATCAAGCGAGGTCACGCATTCGAGCATGCCGACCTGTTCTTCCGGCGGCATCGGCTCATCGAACGGAAGGCGAAGCCAGCCCGCCACATGGATGCGGCCGAGGCGCAGCAGCTGGCTATAGCGCACCGTGCTGACGTGCAATCGGCGAAGGCGGCGCTCCCGTGGTTCGTTGTCCATGAACTCCGCGCGCAGAATCAGGGCGATCTGCCGCCCATTGCGCTGCCGCTCCAGCATCTGCACCGCCAGCTCCACATCGTCGGCCTCCGTGCCGGTCATCTCGTCAGGCACCAAGCCCGACGGCGCGCGTCCGTGCCACCGCATCAGCGATGCGAGCCACGAACCGCCGCTGCCCAGCACCACGCGGCGGCTATATTCGTTGCCCCACTGCTTCAAACGATCGTCCAGGTCGCGCGATCGGCTCATACCTGCCGCCCGTGCAGCCCGATCAGCGCCGCGTCGGCGAACGCCTGCCCGGCGCCCTTCTTGTCCAGCGCTTCCCAGCGAGGCCAGAGCTGGATGGCACGCGACCGCGCGGCGTCCTTGTCCTCACCGATCAGGCCCGCGCGCTTCTTCCATGCCTGCGGCGTGACCAGGGTGTAGGGGATTGCGAGCGCACCCAGCACGCCGTCGACCACGCCGGTGGCATGCCCGAAGCCGAACACGCTGGACACGCCCTGCCCCGGCATGGAGTGCACCTGCTCGAGGAAGGCGTGGGCGCCAGGGTAGTTGCCCAGGAAGCGCGCCAGCACCGCGCTGTTGACGCGACTTGCGCTGCCCACCTTGAGCGTAGGCATGCGCAGCCATTCAATCGGCTCAAGCTTCGCGCCTGTCAGCACGACGATCGCGCCGGAGCAGCCGGGGTCGATGCCGATCACGAAGTCAGTGGGCATAGCGCAGGTACCGATAGAGGGAGAGACCAGAGATCGCCGCGGCGCGCTGGTAGACCGCGCGCTTGTCGAGGTTGGCCGGATGGCCGAGCTCTTGCTCCGCTTGCGCCCACCAGCGGTCCTCCGCGCAGCAGCTGGGGCAGCGCTTCGGCCCCTTCAATCCCACGCTGGTCAGGCCATACGCCTCGTACTTCACGTTGTGGATATCGCACACCTGCCAGCGCGACCGTTTCGCCTGCTGGTTCATGCGGTACTGGTGGCGGCTGGGCACCCAGCTATTCGACATGCATCATCCTTGCGGCGACCGATGCGCCGGGCAAAGTAGTCTTGGTGGCCACCGGAGTGACCAGTTGGAAGGTGCCGGCCTGGCCGCGCGAACGCGCCTTACCGCTTACCGGCTGATGAGCGACAACACCGCTGGCGCGCAGCACAGTCAGCTCGCGGCGGATGCTCCCCTGGTTCGCGTCGAGCATGAGCGCCAGCTGCCCGGCCGAAATCGAGCCGAGCTGCAGGGCGCCAACGATGCGCATCCGGAGGTTCATGCGGTGACCTGCTGGTCCGGCGCCGGTGTCTGGATCGCGAGCATCGCAGCCAGGTTGGCCAGCGCGGCGCGCGCCGTCTCTTCGCTGGCTCGCTTCGGCTTGATCGGCTTCTGCCGTTCCAGCATCACGGACATGGCCGGCGGCAGCTGCTTGCCGCGCATCACATAGTCGCAGGTCAGCTCGTACGCCTCGGTCACCGCGCGTTCGCAGCGGTACTCATCCCCGGACTGGTACTCAGCGGTGTTGAGGAAGCTCCAGAACTGCCGCATGAAGGGTGACCGCTCTTCGCCGGGGTGCACCATCTCGTGGCGCACGGCGGCCAGGCTGGGGATGCCCATGCACATCGCACGGAAGCGCGGCGCGGACGGCGGCCATTCGAGCCCCAACGCCAGCGTCGCCTGCAGGCCGACTGCGATCTGTTCCGGCAGCAGCCCGGCGAGTGCGCTGGACCAGGTGTCCGCCGCACTGCCGGCCGGGTCGACGCCGTACTGGCGCACCCACGTGTTGCCGAACATGTGGGCCATCTTGAGCCAGAACCTATCGAGCAGCGCCTGGGGCGTGCGCGGCTTCGATGACGACGCCTCGCTGCTCGTCAGCGGCGCGCGCGTTCCGTTGGTCGATGGCGCGCTGGACATCGTCGCCAACCCCTCCGCTGCTGCCAGATGGACGCGTTGCATGGGTGCCTCCCTGGGGGACGTTTTTGGGTGCGTACAGTCCGCGCCATCCAAGCTCGATGGCGTTTTCGATCACGACCTTGGGCGGCCAGCCCTCGGCGCGCAGCCTGGCCAGCGAGGCAAGGGACAGATCGGCTGCGCCTTGCGTCAGCGGATGGCCGCGCTCCCTCCGATCCCTGACCCAGGATTCCCACAACGGCGGATCCAGCCAGGGCGGCAACTCGACGACGATGTCCGCGGCGGGTGCGCGCTTCCTCTGACGGTTGCTCTTGCTGACGGTTAATGACGGTTCTTGACGGTTAGTGTGCGGCTGCTGCACCGGTTGGTGCAGGAGATGCACCGGTTGGTGCGGCTGCTGCACCGGTTCCGATGCGGGAGGTGCACCGGTGCTTTTCCCGCACCGGTGCACCTGCTGCACCGGTTCAACGTACTTCGAAGGGGTAACGACGTAGGTGGTATGGCGCCCGTTCGTGCGATCTGCCTCCAGCGCACCGGTGCTCTCCAACCAGGCGATCGCATCGATCACAGCGCGCTTGCTGAAACACGTCCGGACGCAAACCGTCGCGATCGACGGCCAGCAGTAGCCCTGATCGTTGGCGTTGTCGGCCAAGGAGATCAAGATCGCTTTGGGCGTGGGCGGCATCTTGAGCGGCCAGCACTGCGCCATCATCAGCGTGCTCATGGCGTTTTCACCTCGCCATCCGGCCCCGCCGGGTCGATACCTACCCACGTGGGTTCACCGAGCGGCATCGGGTTCCGCAGCGCCGGCGCGGCCGTCAGAAGCCCTACGACCAGGTCGGCAGCCGTGCTGTCCTGGCCGGCCATCGCCGCGCGCGCCGCTTCCCTCTCGCCAAGCTGGCCCAGGGCCTTGAGCGACTTCATCAGCCGCCCTCCTTGCTGGAGGTCTTGCGCGTGGCCAGCTGCGCCATCTTGAGCAGCGCGGCCTGCACGTCGGCGCAGTGCGCCTCGATCTCTCGGCTGGCGTTCTTCGTGATCTGCCCTTTCGCCAGCACCCCGTTGAGCGCAGTCGACATCGCGCCGCTCGCGCCCAGGAACGCAAGCACGCTGGACATCAGCGAGCCGTCTACATCGGGAAGCTCCGTGCGCACCAGTGCGTAGCCGTGCTCCGCGGCCAGCGCCTGCAGTATCCGGTGGTCCCCGGTCAGCCCCATCATCTCGTCGGCCTCGGCCAGCGTCAGGTGGTGCGTGCCATTGTTCGGGTTCACCTTGTTGCGCAAGACGCCGGGCTTCATGTCCATGCGCACGGCCAGCGCGTCGCACCCGCCCACGCAGCCGTGGGCCGTCTTGTGGGCGGCGTCTACTACGTTCACGGCGCCACCATTCGCACGTGGAAGGCCGCAGAGCCGGCAGCTACCGTGGCGGCAATGGAAGCCCACTCACTGCAGGACGAGAAGATGGAAACCGACATGTCCACGTCAGCTGTCACTGGCGCTGGAAAGCGCCGATGCCTTGGGCGGATCGGCCTGGGCAAGGCCAATGAGCACCTCGCCCAGAGCATGGCCGCAGCCGAACCCCTGCTTGATCCGGTTGACTTGGGACTGGCTTGCCCTGCCTCCCCTGGATCTCACTGCGGCGGCCACAGCCGCCTCGGAAAGGCCGCGGGAAACTAGGATGAGAACCGCTTCGGTTGGCGTCATAGCGGCCCATCATCCATTTTCGGATGATGAAGTCAACCATTTTCGGGTTAACGCCATGGGAGCCGCTTGGGAGCGTCGCCTTCCCGATATCGGGTCAGGCCACAATCCAGAAATGAATTATTTCAGCAAAAACCTGAAGTACCTGCGGCAGCGTGCAAAGCTCTCCGAGGGCGACCTGGCGAAGCGCGTGCATATCGGCCAGACGACGATCAATCGCATGGTCACCACCCAGGATTACGATCCGAAGTGGAGTTCGGTGGTCAAGATCGCCCAGGAATTTCGGGTCGACTACTTCGATTTAATGCTTACAGACCTAAGCAATTCAGAAGCCGAGGCATCGGGCGGAAAACGTGACGTAGTTCGCATTGATATCCTCGACGGCTTCAAGCCGCCTCGGGACGGCTTGCTCGACGCGGTGTCGCCGTTCGAAGATTCATTCGAGGTGCGCAGGGAGTGGTTCGATCGCCACGTAGGCCTTGATCGCGAGCATGTGCGCTTCATAACGGTGCTCAACGACCAGGTCCGCGACGAATTTCGAATGGGATCCCTGGTGCTGATCGACACCCGCGTTAACGACGTCCCCAAGATGGGCCCGGGGTTTTATGCGTTTCGGTTGGGTGATGAGGTCGATTTCCTTTATGGAACGCGCCTCGGTGACGATAGCTATGAATTCAAGGGTACGGTGAAGCACTCGACCCGGATCCTTGTGGAGGGCGCCGAAGAACTTCGGAGCCTTCACATTCTGGGTAGAGCGTTTTTCAAGATGTCGATCGAGCGCGACGTTTAAGGAACTGGTCCTAGGCCGGGGGAAGCAAAGGACGACATGAGTAAGCCAGGGGAGGTTGCCCGCGGCCTGATCATTGGAGCGATATATGCTCTGATCTTCGCTGCGCTAAAGGAAACGCCGTCATACCTGAATTTGTCGGCGGCTGTGCGCATTGCCGCATTTTTGGCATTGCCGCCGCGCAGGTGGGCCACGCTTGTCGCCACGGACGTGACCGTCACCTTCGGCTTCGCTTCCCAGGCTTTCGCGGCGGCCCCAGTTGTTCAACCGATGGCGTCCTACACGATCGGTTGGATCATCGCGGCGTCGACGTTCCCAAGCATCGGCGCACTTCTTACCGCTGGCATTGCGCATCAAGCCGCCGTGGCAATGCTGCCGACCGACGCGCGCCAGGCGATCAAGCTGTTGGTCATGATCGCAGTTGCGGCGGCGGTGGCTGCAGCCGCTGGTCTCGCTATTTATTCGACCCAGAATATCGCCCCTGCCGCGATGGATTACTCCCGCTGGAGCTTGTTCCGCGCCTACTTCATGGGCGTCCTAGGCGGGACCTTGGTGGTCGTTCCCCTCGCCGGCTGGTTGAAATCTCACTACAGACCAGCGCCGGCAGAATTCCTAAAGGCGCTGGAGAGGGACGCCAGGAAATCCCAGGTCTGGCTGGTCTGGACAGGACTATCGGTAGCTGCCTTGGTTATCGCGGCACAATTTGCCACTACTCAAGAGGTGCTCTGGGAACTTCGCTATTCAATGTTGGTCCCCCCAATCCTTTGCGCCGTGCTATTCGGCTGGCAGGGCGCTATTTTTAGCGTTGCCATGGTGAACGTTGCGCTTGGCCTTACCATGACCTCAGGAATCAAGGAGCACAACGTTTGGCAGCTTCTTGCCTTCGCCTCCGTGATTGCCGTGGTCGCGCTCTTCGTTGGAACGATATCTTCGCGGCAACGAGCACGCTCCGCCCGCGACGCCGCAGAGATCGAGCGATGGCGCGATACAGCGCACTCGCAGCGAGCAATTCCAGAGGCGGCCCGCCAAAACTCGCAAGTGCTGATTGAACAGCTGCGTGAGGTGCTGAGGTTGGCAGAGCAGGAAGTGCGAGATCCCAACGCCGACCGTCTAGAAGCGTCGCGCGTACGGTGGAGCACGCTCAGCCTCGCCCGCCAGATTTTGAAAGAGCGAGGCGAGATGCTCGATCCACCTCACTTGGTAGATGGCGGCCTTAGAACAGCCCTCTTCTGCTGCCCTGCCATCAAGACGCTTCGCAGGAACGCCGTTCCGCTGCAGTTAGATCTGTCGTGCTCAATGAGGCATATCTCGCGAGAGACTCAGCGATTCGCCTATCAAATGGCGCATGAGGCATTCGCCATCGCATTTCGAGCAGGTTCCGTGTCGTTCGCCCAGGTGCGCCTTCGCACCGGACAAGTGAACGGACGGCACTGGATCGCAGTGCGCATATTCGTACGCCTTCACTCGCTGCTTGCCGAGACTGAGTCCCCGATCAAAGTTCAAGATCAACCGGTGTTCAGCGGCCTAAGACGAATGGCCCAAGCATTCGGCGGCGATTTCAGAGTGCGCGGCGGAGAGGTGGACCGCACCTTTGGTTCGTTGATCTACGACTTGGGCGAACAGGCGATAGAGATCCCGCCGGCGGCGACGCGCTCGGCGGGATAAAAACACCTTACGGCTTAGAGCATTCGACCGGATCGTTGCATACGTCCTGCGCCTGCAGCGTCGTGACAGGCGTCTGCTGACTTTGCATCAGGCGGACTGCGGAAGGCTTTGAGCACTCCACGGGATCGCTGCAAGGCGCCTCAGCTGCCGCCGGCGCATTACGAATGGCGAAGCCGCCGTCGTCCTGACTTACCTCTACCGATCCGTCCGTATACACGATGGCGCCCTGCGCGGGCGCCTGGGGCGTGGAGGGCTGGACCACCCGAACAGGTGCCCCACCAATCGGCAGGATCATCACCTGACCAGCTGCTGTCGCTAGCGCCATCAGTGGGGCGCCGTCCGCGCCGTTGATTTGGATATACGTAACTCCGGACTGATCCCAGCGATAGGCGTGGAAGGCCGCTGCTCGGCTCACGTCCGGCAAGCTGGGCCAGCGAGCGCCCAAGCCACTCCCGCCCTGGGCCAAGGTGGCCAGCGGCGTCGCCGCCAACCCGAAAAGCAATCCGCACGCGACGGCTCGCTGCAAGGACTTGCGAATATCCATCTGCCTTCTCCCTGTGACTCCGCTCAATCTGAATGCATCGTAAACGCCTGAGCGCCAGATAACCCAAAAACGGATTGTTTCAACCCATTTTCGGGTTAGTCTTCCTCCCGACCAGGAGGGAGTGTGCCATGCCGATCAAGCCCAGCAAGTGCTGCACGCCCTACACAAGCGATTGTGTAGGAAATGCGAAAGACGCGCACGACAAGCCGGACGCCCATGCGATAAGAATTGGCCATTCAGGTCTCGCGTTCTGCGACGCCGCAGGCAGCTCCTTCACCCTCACGGCGGGGGCGGGCAACGAGTTCCAAGTCCTCACCAGCACCCTGGTGGAGGCCCGGAGCCCGGTTCATGTGGCTTTCGGGCCGCTGATGATGTCCATGACCGAAGACGAGGCCATCGCCTTCGGCGACGCACTGATCCAGGCCGCGCATCGCCGTCGCGCCGCCATCGCCTCCGCGAAGGCCGCCGAAGCCCAGGACGGCGCCCAGTGAATCTCTCCCCCCTCTTCCTTTTCCGCGCGGCCGGCAATTCCGCCGCCGCGCCCAATCGACCCGGAGAACACCATCATGAAGATGATCGCGATTGCCGCGGCGCTCGCCGCCAGCATGGCCATGACCGCCTGCGCCAGCCTGCAGACCAAGTCGCAGTTGGAGCGGGACACGGAGCAGTGCACATACGGCACGGTCGTGCCGCGGAACATCCCCGACGCGAAGCGCCAGGCGTACATCACCAAGGTGGCGGTGCCGGCGTGCCTGCAGGCGAAGGGGTACGACGTGCCGGTGAGCGAACTGAGCGACCTGCAGTAGCGCACACGCACGCCGCGAACCTGCTGTACGTGAAGCGGCGCCAGCACCAGCTCGCCCACTCAGTCCCTGTCCCGGGCGAGGACGGCACACCCCTGAAAGGCTCCCCCCTGCTTTTCTGGCTGGTGGTGCTCATTGGTGCTGGCGCCGCCGTGATGCTGATCGCCAACATCGTCATTGCCTCGCGGTACGCGTCATGAGGTACGAGTCGCTGACGCCCGCTGAGCAGGTGCTGCTGGACCAGCAGCTGGCCACCCTGCAGATGATGCTGGTGGTGCGCAAAGCCCGCCTCCCCCTTTCCGTTTTGCCGGCCCCGGCGTCGCACCCCCTGTCGACGCGTGAGGAACCCACCCCCTTGTCCTCCGGGGCCGGCGCCTTTTCTCAGGAGCAACCGCATGCGTAACCGCGAACCGCGGCCGGCCATGGGCGCCCGCGACCTTCAGCCGGCCACGCGTGCCGATTGGTTGGAGCTGGCCAAGGTGGCCTGCCTGATGGACCTGGCGATGGTGCTCGGCCTGCTGGTGTGCATGACCTTCGGAGGGCACGCCTGATGTTCTTCCGGAACAAGCTGCGCGAACTGGAGCGTGCGAACGCTGCCATGCGATCCGCGCTCGCCTGGTACGCCAGGGAAGAGAACTGGCGCCGCAGCGGCGTCAACGAGCCGGGCGCCGATCGCCAGTGGGTCAAGGCGCCCGCCGCGCGCGACCGCGGCGCTCTCGCCGCCCGCGTCCTCAAGTTCGTCCAGGGCGACTCGCCCAACGCTGCGCGGCGGCGCACCTGGTGGCGCTTGCCCAGCCTGCGGCGCCGCGGCGGCATCCCCGATTTCCTCTTGGCGCCCGACAAGCGCCGCTGATTCCTTCGTTCCATCACTGCGGCCGATGCGCCGCGCAGGCTCCAAGGAGAGTCCCGATGTCGAGCACCAGCACCAAGCGCCAGCCGAAATCCGAAGAAGCCGCGCCGGAAGTGAAAGCGCCGGAGCAGATCGCGATTATCAGCGCGGCGGCGGTCGGACGCGTCTATCCATTCGCCGCAAACCAGGACATCCGCTACTACCTCAACGGCGTTGCCCTGATCCCGGGTCAGTGGCCGGTCATCGCCGCCACGAACGGCCACATGCTGTACGTGGAGGAAGACCGCAGCGGCTTTGTGAGCGAGAACCTGATCCTGCGGCTTTCGAAGCGCGCGGCGTTCTTCCTCAAGAAGGGCAACAAGATCGTCATCACGCGTGGTCAAGGCAAGGCCGGCCAGGCGACGATCATCGACGGCTACACGGGCGTGGCTTTGTACGTCGAGCCGGGCGATTGCCTGATTGACGGCCGGTTCCCGAACATCGGCGCCGTAATGGGCAGTTCCGAGCAATGGGCCAAGGGTCTCGTGGGATCCTTGGCGGCGCAATACCTGCTGCAGGCCAAGCAGCTGCCCGGCGAAATCGAGTTCTTCCACAAGGTCTGCGAAGAGCCCGAAAAGCAGGCAACGCTGTTTACCGCCCATATGCGCACGGGCGAAAAGGGCCTTGGCATGATCATGCCGGTGTTCCGTGGCGAAGCGCTCGAATCGTACTTCCCGGTCGCGCTGCGGCCCGAAGACAAGCCGGCCATCGAGACGCCGGAAGTGGCTTCGGCCTGAGCCACCGCCATGACCACGGCCGACTTGTTCGACGGGATCTTCGACAACGCAGCCACCGGCCGCCGTGAGGTGTGGCAGGACGGGCAGCTGCGCCGCTATGCGTCGAAAGGTGCCGTCGGCTACACGGACACGCCGTGGCGCGAAATGCACAAGGCTTGGGGGTCGTATCCCGACCTCCCGGCCAACGCCAGCCAGCCCAGCACCGCGAGGGCCTGAGCATGCCGAGCTATCGCCCCAGCCTTCCGCCCGAATGGTACGGCTACCCCAAGGACGCGCCGGCGCCGCGCATCGTGGAAACCCGCGTGCGCTGCTTGGACTGCAACCTGCACGTGGCCAACCCGAATAACCCCGAGGTCGGCATGGGGCGCTGCAAGCTCGGCCTGATCGGCCAGTACCCCGCGGCGCTCCACTACTGCCGGGACTTCGTGCCCAGCAAGGGGACGCCATGAACGAAGCCGCCGAAAAGCTGCGCGGCCGCGCCGTCCAGTGCTCCGAGGCCAACTCCAACATGACGCAGGCCGCTCGCCTGCTGGAGCGGGCCATGCAGCACGCCGAGGACGGCCGCCTGCCGCCCAACGTCAAAGACGCCATCTTCCGCGCCCAGCGCGAAATCTCCGCCGCCCAGGGAAAGACGGAGGCTCGCCGCCGCCGCTTCCTCCGGAAGGCGGACGCCAAGGAGCAAGTCAGTGAGTGAATCCGCCATCAACGAAGGACTGGGCATCGCTGTCGACCAGGTCGTCACCGCCCTGAAGCGGAACGGCATCGATCCCAGCAGCGGCGATTACGGCGCCGCCATTGATGCGCTTGTGGATCGTACGCGCAGGGAGTGGATTCCCTCGCTGCGCTCCATCGCCGACAGCATCGGCCGAAATGCCAGCGGCACCGGCATTGATCACGACAAGCGCCCCACGGAATACAAGGAGGGCATGCTCAAGGCCTACGAGCACTGCCTGGAGATCGTCCGCCATAAGCTCGCCCACCCCGATCAGCCCGTTCCGCGCACGACCTATCTGGCGCACATCACCGCAAACCAGGCGCAGAACCTCCTCGACTACTTCGGCGGCGAAGCCACCACCTACGTGCTGACCCGCTGCGAGGAAGGCATGTTCGCCGAAGACGGCTCGCCGTCTCCAGCAGGCCTGTACATCTACGACCTCAATTGCCCAGAGGAAGGCGTGATCTACCTCGGCGATGAGGACGAAGATTCCAAGCCGCGCGACGATGACGCTGATGTCGAATACCCCGCCGAGCAACACCCGGCCGATGTCTTCGTTGGTGGGCTTTCGACCATGAATCAGGACACCTATCCCGGGCTCGGCGCGTGGTGGGTGCAGTTGCGTACTGGGCCGACCCGGGACGAGATCTTCGCCCGCGTCTATGGCGATTCCCCGACGCAGGCCAGACACCGTGCGCGACAGGTTCGCGATGCCCTGGGCACGCACCCGGAGGCCGACCATGGCTGATTCTTCCCTGACGATCGAGCGCCAGCAGACCGAACAGCTGATCGTGCGCGCCGCTGGACTGGACCCGATCACCGTCTACCTGCGCGACTACGCCCCCGGGCGCGGCACGATCACCATCACCTGCTATGGCTGCGCCTGGACCACTGGCTGGGGCGCGATGGGCGCCAACACCGTGGCGCAGTTCGTGATGACTGGCCACGTCGAGTACCTGCTGGGTTGCTTCCTCAATCGGCAGTATCCAGCGCTGAGCAAGCGCGCCCGTCCCGACGAAGAGAGGTACCTGGCCAAGGTCATCGTGGCAGTTCAGGGCGCGCTCGCACGGAGCGGTCTGTGATGGACCTGCCGTTGCAAGACCTCATCAAGGAAGCGACGCAGCTTGTCTACGTGCCTTCGTGCAGCGTCAACGGGCACGAATGGGTGGACCACGATTGCGCCCGTCCATGTCCGCGCAGCGGCGACAACAGCCAGCAGGTCTACGTCTGCGGCCTCTGCGGCGAGATGGACTATGGCGATCCGGGTGGCCCCGGCTTTCGGGACTGCTTCAAAGAGGGTCCGTGCTTCGAGGACTGCATCCCGCCGCCTGACGTCGAAGAGGTGCAGTCATGACTGTGCGCTTGCTGAGAGACTTCACCCCCACCAAGGAAACCGTTAGCCTGCACGGCCTTGGCTTTATCCAGGTGGTGCTGCCGGCGAATCGCCGCCTTCATGTGTGGCACCCGGACCTGCCGCGCCGCGACTGGTACGTGCACTCCGCGATCCACAATCACCGCTTTGGATTCATCAGCCGCGTGCTCAAGGGCACCCTGGTGAACGTGCGGGTCGACATCGAGCTGGTGCGCGAGGGCACGCACGAGGTGATCTCCCACAACGGTCCCAGGAGCGCGTTGGGCGGCCGCGAGTCCTGCGTGGTCGCGCAGTGCAACGTGTACGAGCACGCCGCCGAGCGCATCGAAGCGGGCTGCGAATACATCATGCAGCCTGGGGCGTATCACCACACGCCGGTCGACGGCGTCGTCATCACGCTGATGACGAAGACCGAGGAAACCTCGATCCACGCCAACAGAATCATCGCCAAGGGGCATCACTTCCATCAGGATTTCGACCGGTTCCAGCTCAGCCAGCGAGAGCTGATGGACTTTGTCGCGGAGGCACTACTCAAATGACCGCCAAGATGGAGCAGCCAGAACTATGTGCGCCGCGCAACCGGAATGTCCGGTGTACCCGGCGGAAGAAACTCGGCAAGCAAGTCATGCCCTTGCCAAAGGTTCGCCATCAAAGTCTTGAGCGACTCGCCGACCTTGCTATTGAAGTCCCCATAATTCTTGACGGACATGTGACTTTCGTCAAAGCCGCGAGCGTATGCCCGAATTCGGATGATCTCGCCATAGATATGGATCATGGCGCGGGCGTTGGGGCCAATTTGGTGAATTGTATCGGCGAACTTGTCGAAAGACGGGCTAGGCATGGAAGCCACATCCAAGCACCAAGCTCTCAAGTCTTGGCCGTTGCGAAGCGTCCTGCCTTCGACAACTTTGCCAGCCAACAGTTGAAGCTGACCATCAACGAATACCAACAACGCCCGTACATCGAAAAGCAAAGCCACACCCATCGCTTCGAGCATAGACCGCTTGAATTGCACGGCTTCGCGAACTCGTTCAGCTCGATCTTCTCTAGCAATCTTCAGGGCGGATCTCGCGGCATACCAAGCTGCAATTGCCGCGCCTCCCGACATAAACGCACCCGCCCAGGTGGCGACGTCGCCCCACTTCATGCCGTCACCCCACCCTACATGCGGCGGGTAAACGACAAAGATCACCACAGCCATCCCCGCCAGAAACCCCACTACCGTCGGCCACGAGCAAAGCTTGCCGACTATCGGGTACTCATCCATGCCTGATTCCCCCTTTCAAATATCAGGCGTCCTTAAAGCCGGTGATCAAATCGTCTTCGTCGTCGCCCGATTCCTCGGCGAACATCTTCACGGCGTCGAGCACCGCCATACGAACGCCCTCTTCGGTGATGTGCTCCGGACCTTGCGCATCATGGATACGTCCGCCGCGCGTTCCAACCAACGCGCCACCTTTATGGATCGCCGCCTGCCAGACCACATGGTCGCCGCTGATGTTCCACTGGTACCCGGCCTGGTAGTGCCCAAGAATCACAATTGGATCAGCCATGCGTGAATCCCCCATCCTGATGGATTGCCAAAGGATATCCCACGGGCTCCAGCGCCGCAGCGCTGGGTCATTGCTGCATGGCCAGCGCCTGGCGCCTGCCCTGGAGCTTCGCAGCCTTCTCAGCCTGGCGTTCGTCGGGGAAATTCGCCGTCACCCCATTGGAGAGCGGCTTCGCCTCGGCGTTCGTCTCCAAATCGGGACGGCGGTCGTAGATGAACCATCGCCCGTACCACTCATCGTTCTGACGCGAAACTGGAAGCGTCACGATGGACACCCACAGATTTCCTACTGGCATGGGCAACGACATGCGTGAGTCCCCAATCCTGTTCAGTGCGCCAATCGTCGCGCCGGCGCAGGGCGGCGGCAAGGAGGTCATGTAAGCCTATGATTCGCTACCTGACCATAGGCAAGTTCGCCGAGGAGTCGGGGTACACCGAGGATGCCGTGCGCGCCAAGATCAAGACCGGCGTATGGTTGGAGGGCGTCGTCTGGAAAAAGGCCCCCGACGGACGGGTCCTGATCGACACTGAAGGATATGGGAAATGGGTGGAAGGCAAGCAGGTGTTCGAGCTGCAACGCAGCGCAGCATAACGATTGACTTCTACTACCGCGGAGTTCGCTGCCGCGAACGGCTGAAGTTGGTCCCCACGGCTGCCAACCAGAAGTTTGCAGCCAATCTACGAGCCCAGATCCAAGCCGAAATCGCCCGCGGCACCTTCGACTACGCGAAGTTCTTCCCCGATAGCAAGCGCGCGACCATGCTCAGCCGCACGCCCGGCGCGGCCGTGACTATCGGCAAGGCTCTGGAGCAGTGGCTGAAGGGCATGAAGGGCCAGATTCAGCACTCCACCTTCCACGACTACGACTTGGCTATCCAAAACGTCTGGATTCCAGCCTTCGGCGCCAAGCGCCTCACCGAGCTGACCAGGGGCGACCTGAAGGAATGGGTGGCGGCGCAGACCTGTGGCCTCAAGCGGATCCGAAACCTGCTTCTGCCGCTGCGCGGCCTTTACTCCCAGGCGATGGAGGATGAGCAGATCACCGCCAACCCCTTCATTGGCTGGACGCCTCGGAAGATCGAGCCGCCGAAGGAGTCGGATGACGTCGACCCGTTCACGCCGGCTGAGGTCAATGCCATCCTCGATGCCGCCAGTGGACAGGTGCGGAACCTCTTCGAGTTCGGATTCTGGACCGGCCTTCGAACCAGTGAGCTGATCGCTCTCCGGTGGGAGGATGTCGACCTGGTCAACGGCACGATATCGGTCCGGCGGGCCAAAGTGCGCAAACAGGTGAAGGCCCCGAAGACCAAGGCCGGGCGCCGTACTGTGCCTCTGCTGGAGCCGGCACTGAACGCTGTCTTGGCCCAGCGTCAGCACACCCAGCTCGCCGGCGCAGAGGTGTTCCTCAACCCGCGCACGGGCGAGCCGTGGGAGCACGATGGTCCGATCCGCAAGACGGCGTGGCAGCCAGCGCTGAAGGCGGCCGGTGTGCGCTATCGCTATCCCTACCAGATGCGCCATACCTTCGCTTCGACGTTGCTCAGTGCGGGCGAGAATCCGGTGTGGGTGGCGTCGATGATGGGGCACAAGGACTGGACGATGATCGTCCGCACCTATGGGCGGTGGATTCCGTCGGTCGCGCCCGACGCCGGCCAGAAGGTTGCTGCCCTTTGGTCCACTTCTGGTCAACCAACCGCTGGGAAGGCGCAGTCTTAAGCCAATGCGTGCGGGTTCGACTCCCGCCACCTCCACCAATGAAGCAAAAAAAGCCGGCATCGCAAGATGCCGGCTTTTTTTATTGATCCTGATGAGCCGCATATGCCTTACATACTGTCTTTCGTTAATCGACAAACCACACCATACCCACGCCATAGAAAATATTTCAAACTCAATTACTTAGATATATCAGCCATTACAAATACGGAAAGAGGCAAGCTTTCCAGCGCGCTGTTGAACGGCTCGCTTGCTGGTCATAAATCCTCCGATCCTCAAGAGACACTATCAGATGTCTACGGAATCGGGGGCGTACCAGTCCAAAGTGGGTTGACCACTACACGGCCTGAGCAATTCCCTAAGTCACAACGAAAGGGGCGATTTCAGCCTCCCGCGTTCAGCAACAGTTGGCCCCAAGCGATTCGCCATCCATTTGCCGCAGAGCACAGCCGGCGGCAGGAGCAACCAGCAATAGGTAAAGACAGCGGTGAGCCAAAGATCCCCCTGAAGGACACTATTCTTAATCTGAGACAGATGATCAATGGATACCGCACGGTGGTCTAGAAAGATCCATTTGATCAGATAGGACGCCGCGCCCACCAAATAGCCCGCGCCGCACGTCGAAATAAGCAAGATGTGAAGCCTAGCTTCCTGCAGTATCCCTGCGGAAAAGAACAGCAGAAAAGCGGCAAAAAGAATCTCTACCGCGTAGAAGGCGAAGTCCCTGAAATATGGGTGTATCAATGAAGATGCAGCCAGACCCAGCAGCAAGTACACCGCAAGAGCGAAGACCACGAACAAAATCCTACCTTTGATGTGAAGCTCCATCAGTGACCTCCCGACAGCGATTTGAGTGCAGCGCCAAGGCCGCTGGGAGTACGGAACGTACCTAGATTCCTGAAGGGCCCGATGCCATTCAACACGTGCGAGACCGAGGACGCGCAATTCAGACCTCGCGGATCACCCATTGCCTCCGCACGCTTGGCAATCTCCTCCTCTTCGGCGGGGGTCGTGTTGAATGAATAGATTTGGACGTTGCTCCCATCAGCCAACTGAAATGCCAGATAGTTGGCCAGGCTCGCGTCTTGATCGTAGAAGGTGCCGCCCTCGCCTCGGGTATTGTTCAAATACGAGCCAGAGGGATCGTATATCTCTGGGCCCGCGGAAATTCCATCCAAAACGCCATGCCCCAGATACAAGCCAGCATGCGCTCCAATGATGGAAGTATTACCGTTGATGATGACCGTCGTCTCTAGCCCCAGAGGATCGATGTATCTAAGAGGATTCCCTCGGACGTAAGTGTAAGTGTTCGTCCCAGCCTTTAGGCCCAATGGATCTGACTGAAGATAACGAGCCTCTGCGTGTCGACTGAATGTCGCCAAGCATAAGATCCCCAAAATTGCTGCCATCGCTTTTTTCATTGAAGCCCCTGTTTGCTCTGCAAACACGTAACCTGCGACCACGAACGCATACGGTCGAAACACCATCCGCTCGACCACAGAGATTGCCGCTACTGCTGATAAATCGGCACGAACATGCGAACACTCGGCACCCAAAGCATAGGTGGATCACTCTGGACCGGGGAAACAGGCGTCGCCACCAGGCGAAACCCCGGCTTGCTCAGAATGCCTTTCATCTGGGTCAACACCTCTTCTATCGCGTCGGGCCGCAGATCATGTGCCGCCAGAAAAGGCGTGGCCGTGCTTCGCAAATTGGCCAGGGTGTAGCTGTCAAAGCTCCACGCCTTTGGCGATGGCTTTATGCTGGCGAAGATGGCCTGTGGGAGATCATCGAAATAATAGCGTGACTTGCACGCCTGATAGCCGGAGCAATTAGCGACATACCCCTGATCCTTAAAGAAGCCATCAAGCGCAGCATCGTTTCTCTCGATCCGGAATATTACTTTCCCAGCCTCATCGACGATCGTGAAATCCCATTTGAATGGCGACTCCATGGATTGCCCGGTCACGTGGACGGTGAGGGTTTCCGCCCGACCGTCACCGATGACATCGCCCTTTTGCGAAAAAGTCCTGTCGACGGGAAGCGAACTGGCAGCCATCGCCTGCCCCGCGCACATGACTGCTATCAATAACAAGATGCGCATACGAATCTCTTAGTGTTAGCCGATGGCTCAAGGTGAGTAGCGGTACCAGGTAGGAGTCCCAAACCACGCCCCGTTCGCAGCACCGTAGTACGGATGACTGGAATTCGCTCCAAAAGCCGAAAACACATTGGCCCCTGGCACACCCGTATTGTCCGTACCTGCATAGATCACGACATGCGTCGGGTAGACACCGATATCGCCAGGCTGCAACGCCGAGTCACCTGGCACAGGACTAAATGGCGACTGCTTAAACTGTTGAGACTGCAGCCGGCCGATATCGATCCCGGCTTGCGCGAAAATCGAGGAAATTGAGCCAGAGCAATCGGCCCCCTTCTTTGTGTTCCCACCCCATAGATACGGTACCTTCGAACCCGTCCAGTCCTGCGCAGCGGCCATTACGGCAGCTTGTTGCGCCGGAGTCAGATCGAGACCGAGAGGATCGATATAGCGGAGCGGATTACCAGCCACATAGGCATAGGTATTCGGCCCGGCAGCAAGCCCGAGCGGATCCGACTGAATGTACCGGGCACTAGCATTGTGACTGAATGCAGCCAGGCATAAAGCCCCAGCGGCCGCGGCAATCCCCTTCCTCATCTCCCCCCTCCTTGCTGACCGGTTTTCGCCTGCTCGACTGACTGCAGATAAGCTGCTTTGTGCTGCTGAGTTTCCGGGACCCAGCCAAGTCTTTCGATTTTTTGCGTCAGTGCAACCTGATTGCGATAGATATCCATATAGCCATCCCGCATCGGAATAGGTATCTGGTCAGGCGTCGGATATTGCTTGGCGTACCTGTCATAGACGATGCGACGGTAAGCGTTCCTTCTCACCAGCAACGCCACGATGTTGTTCGAGTCAGTCTTCAGCACCACATCCGTGAGCTGCATCACCTGCTCCGAAGAGCGGCTTTCCTGATAGAACTGCATCAAAGTGCCCACGAGAACCAGTAACGCGTCGCGATGACTTAGCGGGCGCATATAGATACCAGTCACGATGGCCCGTGGCGTAATACCTAACTCTTCCTGGTATTTGTCATCAGACTTCGTTCCGCCCGTCGTCGCTTCGATATTCAGCCACGTGCCGTCATCGCGCTTGTATTTGACGAAGACGTGATTGGGGGCCGTGGCCAATGTGACTGGAAGTCCAAGCTTTTGCCCGAGGATGACAAACAATACGGGCATCGAAACGCAGTTTCCCTTGCGGGTAGCAAGGTAGTGCGACATCAATTTACTCGGGATGCTCAAGCCCAGCTCATCATCCAAGTCGTAGCTGAAGGGACGGAAGTCGTTCCATGGGCCTGGCTCATAGAGCGTGGATGCTAGAAACGCGAGCTTGACCTCATTATTGGCGGCATCTCCCTTAGGAAAACGAGCCCTCACCTTGGATGCCCATGCCTCAAATTGCTCCAAGGTCGCTTTCTCATTGACGCTCGGATCGATCATTCGCTCGATCACTACTTCCGCGTGAGCAAAGTCGATCTGCGCCTCAGGCTGCCGCAACAGCAAGTCGATGGCGCGAAGGTTGGAGTTCGTGGGCAGAACACCCTTTGCGGGCGCATCGGCATGGCCGGGGAGAAAAGCTCCCAGGAACAGCGTAATCAACAAGGTGGTGAACCAGCGCCGCATCCTGCCTCCCCCGTCCAAGTGGTGGATGCTACTTCGCGCCCATGGCATCCGACAACTCGCGCCAAAGAGGACGAACGCAGCTATCGCTTCCATGGCCCAATCGGTATCACAGCATAATTCGAACGCAGCAGCCCGCCAAACATTGCGCCTCCCGTAAGCGTGAAGCACATGGGGTCAGACGGGTCTAGCGGTAGCTTCTTTACATAGACCTGATAGGTGAAGGGCGGCCCCTTGGCTACCGCTTCGGCGTAGCCCGACACTGCTTTGTTTCTCACCCCATAGTCGATAGGCACCTTGCCCCAATAGACACCACCGTAAGGTCCTATGGCATCCTTCACTCCGTCCTTGCTACACAAGCCAACCATGAAACTGACGTTGTATCGGTGCTTCCTCGCAAGGTCCAGAAGGTCCTTGTCGGTAGAGAAATCAATACGTGAAATGAGGATCGATGGACGAGGCTTGAGATCAAACCACTCAAGCTGCGTTTCGTCTTTAAAGTCCACTTCCGTCACAGATACAACGCGAATGTCTCTAGGCCCCCTGATGCAGCCGACTATGGCTATCGCGCATGCGGCAACTGCGAATACTGCCAAGAACTTGGGTTGCATCAGCATCGAACCTCTATCTGAGTAATACGTAGAGTTAGGCACTGGCCAGGGCAACATGAGCAACAGGCATTCGGAGACATGGGGAACACCCAGCCCTGCACAGAAGGGAGAGGCAGTTAATTTGTCAGGCCGGCGTCCTTAACCAGCCTCGCCCTTCTGTTTTTCAGCCTACTTCCCTTGTTTGGTGAAAAATCCCCAAGGATTGAACCCCTCTCGCTACGACACTGCCGACGTACGCTGCGCCTCCCCTCGCACCTGATCCCACTGCATCCGCATATGCGCCTGCGTCGCGCACCGCGTCCCCATGTCGATGAAGGCAGCAATACCTTCCAGCATGATTGGCAACCGATGAGCGTCAACACTGCCGCGTTCGTCGACCAGTTCCGCCAGCAGCTTCACGGCGTTGTAGGCGTAATGCAGCCACTCGGTGGCATCGTTGAGCAGTTCGTCCGGACCCGCGGAGGGGTCGGAGAAATAGTTGGTGTGGCGAATGATCCACGGCTCGCCAAAAACATGGTTATTCATAAGCAACTCCTTGCCAGCTGCCGCACCCCTGCCCGTAAACGGCACGCCGCCAGACAGCACGACGTGCCGCGACCACACGGACTCGAAGGTTCACCGACAGCCCAATGCCTTGGGCGCCGGGCGGCGTTGATTGAGGAAGTGGATGGCGGTGTCAGGGGTTTTCGCTATCGCATACGGCAACGTGCCGGGTAGGACGGCTCGGAAAACTGACAGCGAAAACTCTTAGCCGACGGTTCTTCAACCGTGTCCGCAACGTCGTCGGACGGCCCGGATGGTCGGCGGGTGTGTCGCTGAGGGGATCAGCGAGCGCGGAAGTAATGGAATGGACGCCTCCCGTCCTACCCAAACGCTTGCTACGGGACGCGGGCGATTCGCCTGGCTCAAGGACATGGATCCTTTCCGGGTGTAATACATC